>JGI12210J13797_10219767_pt1 | contig 15230 bp, 17 predicted proteins | sample ElkSlonscriptome_3_FD_13797 | JGI IMG/M metagenome (IMG submission 13797)
TGATGGCGGCCTGTGCCCAGAACATCAAGAAAATAGCCCTGCTCCTGGCCCGGGAAGGGCTCGATCGGCTATTGATGTGTACATTTCGCCTCATCGGCCGAATATGCGTCGATCTGATCCATCTTAATCGGAGTGGCCCTCGGACTTCAGGAAAAAAGAGGGATACACTCAGCGGCATTCTGCTAACCCCAAAAAGAAGAGCCCCGCCACAATGGTGGGGTTTATCAACAATCTGCGGCCGGTCAACTGATCGGCCTTTTTTGTGCCTTATAATCCTTTGCCTGGAGCGGTTTTAGCGCGTATCCTCCCCTTAATTAACTTAGGAGATGAGCCATGAAAGGATCACGACGCGGATTTGTTGCAACATCGGTTGGCGGCGGGCTGGCCTTGGCCACCGGCACAGCTGATGCACAGTCGGAAAGCTCGAAAGTGGATCGCCGGAAATTTGGCCTTACCGGTGCCGAAGTTTCCATCTATGGCCTAGGCCTTGGGAGTGCATTCTTCAAGCCGCTTGGCAATAAATCGGATGAAGCCGCCAGAATGCTGGAAAGAGCCCTCGAACTGGGCATCAACTATTGGGACTCTGCGGCGAGTTACCAAAACAGTGAGAAACTGATCGGTCCGGTCCTTGAAAGAAATCGTGAAGAGGTTTTTATGGTTTCTAAAAGCGGGGCCAAAACCTACGACGATTTCATGAAAGAGTTTGAGAGCAGTCTGAAAAATCTCCGGACGGATTACATCGATCTCTACCATATGCACAACTGGCAACCGAAGAAGGGTGATACGTCACCCCAGGCGCGTGAAGGCGCTTTCAAAGCGGTCACCAAACTGAAGGACGAGGGCGTAATCAAAAATTTTGGTGTGACCGGACACAGTGGGGCAGACATCCTGATCCAATGTGTGAAGGCATTCGACCCCGATGCACTATTAACCATTCTACCGGCGAACCGTCCAGATGATGGAAGATATGAAGACGAACTCCTGCCGCTTTGCGTGGAACGCAATATGGGCGTAATTGCCATGAAAACGGTCAAACACGTCAAGAATTCAGATCAACAGCCGCGCGATCTGATTCGTTATGCCTTGAGTTTGCCGGGGGTCAGTACCGCCATCGTCGGCACCGGGGATATAGACCACCTCGAAAGCAATGCAAAACTCGCAACCGGATTTAAACCGTTCAAAGGCGACGAACTGAAAGCGTTCGCCGATAAAGTGGCGATCAATATTCCAACTGGCCTGCCACAACCCTGGGATCTGCCTGGCTATGAAGATGGCATGTTGGCATAGGTTGATTTTTCCAATCATTGGAAATTTTCTGCTGGCCTCCAGCCATGCTGTTGAACTGGAACTGGCGCAATCTCATGATCAGCTGATTTTTCTGAATTCCGGAGAGTGGAAAACGGGCGAGGTTTTGGGCGAGATGGCACTTATCCTCGATGTGCCCGGAAAACAGCGCCCACCGGTTCGGCGGCCCACGGAATTTGCGTTGTTGAAATCGGAAAACCCGATCGGAGAATTTGCGGTCAAAGCCGCCACGCTGATGCCGGATGAGGTGAAGAATCGCGATATTTGCCTGATCTTCGGATATCAGGATCAAACGCACTTTTATTACGCCCATATTTCATCTAATTCCGACAATAAATACCACAACATCATCATGCGGGTGGATGGAGAACGCCGGGCGCGGATTAATCGGGAAGAGAATCCGGAACCTCGACTTTCCAAAGGTTGGAAAACGATCCGCGTGGTTCATTCCGGGGGCGGTTCCATTCAGGTTTTTGTGGATGATATGGAACAACCGCTCATGACCGCGCAGGACAAAACGTATCCCGTGGGCAAAATCGGTTTTGGTGCTTTCGACGACCGCGCTGCGTTTTTGACCTTAAAGTATTAGCCGAGAATTTTTCGGATTGCAGCAAGATCGGCTTCGATCTGTTTTTTCAGCGCTTCGGCATTTTCGAACACTTCGTCGCCGCGGATATACTCGATATAGCTGACTTCCACGTGCTGGTCGTAAAGATCAAGTCCGGTTTCATCGATCAGATGCACTTCCAGCACCTGCGGTTCGTTTTGATGGAAGGTTTCGCGGTGGCCGATGTAGGCGGCGGCGTTATAAAGGATTTTTCCGACCCGAAGTTCCGCCGCATAAATGCCGCGCGGTGGGAGCATTTCATTTTCCGGATCGATGTTGGCGGTCGGATAGCCCAGTTTGCGCCCGATTTTTTCGCCGTGCTCCACGTTGCCAATGGTTGAAACCGGGCGGCCGAGCATGCCGGTGGCATCTTTGAGATGACCGAGTTTGATGGCTTCGCGGATTCGGGTGCTGGAGACGCGCTCATTGTTCCATCGAATTTCGGGGTGCGCCGAAAACCATAGGCCACGTTCGCCGCATAGTTTGGTCAGCAGTTCGGCGTTGCCTGCCCGGTTGCGTCCAAACGACCAGTCTTCGCCCACGGAGATGCCGGCAAGACGCGGAATACAGGCGCAGAGATTTTCGAAGAAATCGAGCGGCTCTTGCTTCATGAAGTCGATGGTGAAGGGCTGTAGAATACATCCGTTCACGCCGATTTCCTGCAAATGCAGGCTCTGTTGTTCGGTAGTAAAAATGAGCGGCGGCGCACGATCCGGCATAAGGACTTTGGCGGGGTGGGGATCAAAGGTAAACACCCACGCTTCGCCGCCGATGGCCTTGGCCTGAGCAATGGCTTTTTTAATCACCGCAGCGTGGCCGATATGGAGGCCGTCAAAGCAGCCGGCTGCGAGAATGACCGGGGTTTTTGATTCGTGAAATTCTTCCAATGCGTGGATTATCTTCATTTGATCAAATCTTCCAAAAGGATCATTTTTTCAGGGAGCGTCTCTTTGTCGCATTCCAAGATCTCGTCCATCGTAAAGGCTTTGTCAACCGACAGCGTGCCGGAGCCGGTGCGGCGCAGGGCATCGAGACTGCCGCCGACACCGAGCTCGTTGCCGATGTCGTGGGCGAGGGTGCGGACATAGGTGCCTTTGGTGCTTTTTACGCGGAATTTTACAAGCGGATTTTTAAATTCAAGGACATCGAATTCGAATACTTCAATTTTGCGGGGCTCGCGTTCAACTTCTTGGCCCTTGCGCGCCAGCTTATAGAGGGCGACGCCATCCTTTTTGATGGCGGAAACCATGGGAGGAATCTGTTCGATGGGGCCCATGAATTTGTCCGAAATTACGTTTTCGACCATTTCACGGGTAATGTGCGAGGCCTCCTTTTCTTCCAGAATTTCGCCATCGGCATCTTGCGAATTCGTCGTCACGCCGAGGTGAAGCGTACCCTCGTAGACTTTATCGCCGTTCATGATCTGGTCGGACAATTTGGTTCCTTTTCCGATCAGCAGAACCAAAAGACCAGTGGCCAAGGGATCGAGTGTGCCAGCATGCCCGCATTTGCTGAGTTTAAAAAAGTTGCGGATTTTCGCCACGACATCGTGCGAAGTCCAGTCGGACGGTTTGTCGACCAGCAGGAGGCCGTCGTATGGATCCGGAGCGCGGCGTCTACGATTTCTCATCGTTCTTTTCGTCGTCTTTAAACGCGTCGGGATTTTCACGTTCCATTTCGTCGAGCATGGCGAGAATGTTGTCTCCACCTTCGAGGGATTCATCCAGCACAAAGTGCAGGCGTGGCGTGTATTTGAGTTTTACCCGTTTTACCATCATCCGGATAATTTCCTGACGATGGCGGTTGAGGTAATTAATCATGCCTTCGCGATTATCTTCATGCCCGAAAATGGATACAAAAACATTGGCGTCGCGCAAATCCGGCGCGCACTCAACGCGTGTGACGGTGATGGCGGATGCATCGAAATCTGACCCGGCATAGTTGCGATAGAGATCTTCCGCAATCTCGCGTTTCAGCAATTCATTAACTCTGACTAATCGTGGTGTTCCCATAATTTCCTCGAAAAACGCGCTACTATAGGCCTATAGCTGTGAAATGCAACCTTGTCTAAGGAAGGATTTAACCATAAATACCCTTTAATTGCGCTTCGGTTTCCAGACTTTGACATCCTTTCGTTCCCGCCCCCAATGCAGGGCTTTTTTGTGGGAGGGGAAATAGAGGTCGATATGCTGGCCTTTGATGGCGCCACCGATGTCCTCGACGCGGCCCCAGCCATATTTTGGAATATACATGATGGTGCCGAAGGGATAGTAGCGCGTGTCCGCGGCGATGGTGCCCCAGTCGGCGACTGTTCCGGCTGCAGTGATGCCTACTGCTTTCGGTTCACCCTTGTTCGGGCCGTAGGCGACGACGGGCTGAAATTTCCAGTTCCGCTTCCAGCCACAGCATTTTCCGCATTTGCAGTAGCCGGTAGTTTCCATATTTACAATCAGTGGTTTCTGATTCTTCGGCACCCGGTATCGTTTGTTGCTCGTCGCACAGCCACTCAAAAAAAGAATGCAGAAAAATAAAAGAAACCCCCTCGCAGAGACGCAGAGAGCGCAGAGGTAGTGTTTATAAAACTCCGCGAACTCAGTGTCTCTGCGAGGAATAAAAAAGGCTAATTTTTTCATGATACATCTCCTGACCAGATGGTTTCCAATCCCTGGACGGTTTGCAAGAGAAGTTCGCCGTGATCGCCGAAGCCAGCGAGGGTGCCTTCTTTATAAAGGTCTCCGTCGTGGACTTTAATCGGTTTTCCGATCGGTCCGGCCTTTTCGGTCCATATTTTCCGAAGATTGGAAAAACCGCCGTGTTTCCAATCCTCGATCCAGTGGTCGAGGTAGGGCAGGAGATTTTCCAATGTTTGGAAAAGGTCGCCGGCCTTAACGGATTCAATCAGCATGGACGTGGCGGGTCGATCGATGGCCGCGGCTTCTTCAGAGCTCATGTTCACATTTAAGCCGATTCCAACGATAATGCCGCGCGTTTTTTCGGTTTCAATCCGTTCGGACAGGATGCCGCAAATTTTGCTGTTTCCAACCAGGACATCGTTGGGCCATTTTGGTGCGGCCGGAATTTTCAGACCATTTAGGAAATCAGCGATGCCGAGGGCAGCGGCCATGGTGAGCGAAGGGACGTCGATCAGGGCACAGTCTGTTTGAACGAACAGGGAAAAGCAAAGATTGGTGTCCGGCGCACTGATCCATTTTCGATCCGATCTTCCTCTACCTGCTGTCTGTTCGTGGGTTGCAAAAATGGTACCATTTAAAAGGGTTGAAGCCTGAGCAATCCGCTCCTTCATGTAGGCGTTCGTTGAGGGCAGTCGATCAAACCACTCTGTACAGTACTTCATTTTTATTAATCCTTTATTTAGATTGGGTTCTATTAGTTGAAATTGCTAGCCTTTATCCGTTTTTCACTAGGCATGGAAATGGGAAATCCGTATACATGTGGCTCATTTTATCAAAATCAAGGAGATGATAAAGATGGAACTACTCATGCAGGGTGTGACCCTAATGGTCATCGGTATGGCAACCGTAATTGTCTTCCTCGTTCTGCTGATAGCGGTGATGGGTGCTTCGGCGGGATTCTTCAAGAAATACGCCCATCTCTTCCCGGAAGAAGTGGTCGAAACCAGGGCACCTGCAGCGGCAACTGCAGATCCTTCAGTGGAAGTCGCAGCAATTATTGCCGCCATTCGGGCAAAACGGGGTTAGTAGGGATTTTTAATTAATCAGGAGAAATTATCGTGGCAAAGAAAACTATTCATATCATGAACACCGCGTTCCGCGACGGCTTCCAGTCCGTGTACGGCGCACGCGTATTCACCAAAGACTTCATGCCGGCTGTAAAAGTTTGCTGTGAAGCCGGACAGACACATTTCGAAGCCGGCGGCGGTGCTCGCTTCCAGGCTCCTTTCTTTTACTGCAACGAGTCGGCGTTCGACATGATGGACACCTTCCGTGAAACGGTTGGACCGGATGCTGACCTGCAGACCCTCGCACGTGGTATCAACGTGGTGAGTCTCGACTCCCAGTCCCGCGACATCATCGACCTGCATGCGAAGATGTTCAAAAAGCATGGTATGACCACCATTCGTAACTTTGACGCCCTCAACGACGTCAACAACCTGATCGACTCCGGTAAATCTATTATGAATGCCGGGCTCAACCATGAAGTGGTTGTGACGATGATGGAACTGCCTCCCGGCTGCTCCGGGGCACACGATGTGGCCTTCTACATCAAAACCCTTCAGGACATTCTTGATGCCGAAATTCCGTTCACCAGCGTCTGCTTCAAGGATGCGTCCGGAACTTCTGCTCCGAAAAAAGTCTACGACACGATTCTTGAAGCCCGCAAAATGCTGCCGGGCGACACCAAGATCTCCTTCCACTCCCACGAAACCGCCGGTGTGGCGACCATGGGTTACGTCGCGGCCATTAAAGCCGGTGCAGATCAGGTCGACTGCTCTCTGGCTCCGGCCTCGGGCGGTACCTGCCAGCCGGACGTGGCCACCCTGTGGCACGCGCTTCGTGGTGAAGCTTACGAGCTCGATGTAGACATTGATAAAATGATGGAAGCGTCTAACGTCTTTAAAGAGTGCATGTCCGACTACATCATTCCTCCAGAAGCTCTGGCGGTTGAACCGCTGATTCCGTGGTCCCCGATGCCGGGTGGCGCACTGACGGCCAACACGCAGATGATGCGTGACAATAATCTGATGGATAAATATGAAGACTGCATCAAAGCGATGGGTGAAGTGGTTCGTCGTGGCGGTTTTGCAACGTCCGTGACTCCGGTCTCGCAGTTCTATTTCCAGCAGGCGTTCAACAACGTCATGTTTGGTCCGTGGGAAAAATTTGCTGAAGGTTACGGTAAAATGATCCTTGGCTATTTCGGTAAGACTCCCTGTGAGCCTGATCCGGAACTGGTGAAGCTCGCTGCTGAAAAAATGGGCCTTGAGCCGACCACCGCCAATCCGGTCGACCTCAACGACGCCGATCCGAACAAAGGGATCGACGCGGCGAAGAAGATGCTAGAAGAAGCCGGTATTACTGATCACTGCGACGAAAACGTATTCATTGCCTCCTGCTGTAAGCAGAAGGGTATCGACTTCCTGCTCGGTAAAGCCGAGGTGAACGGGGTGCGTAAAAAATCACTCATGCCGAAAGAAGAAAAAGCGGCAGCTCCGGGTGGCGATGGCGGATACACCGTTTCGGTGAACGGCAAGAAATTTGCAGTTGAAGTCAAAGGCGACAAAGCCACCATCAACGGCAAGTCCTACGATATCGGTGTTGAAGACGGTGCGGAAACTTCGGGTGCCGGAACGGTTGCACACGAATCGGCAGACTCCATCGAGGTGGTTGCTCCGATGAATGCCAAAGTAATCAAGGTGCTTATCAATGTGGGTGATCATGTGAATGAAGGCGATATTCTCTTCATTGTTGAAGCCATGAAGATGGAAGTTGAAGTGAAAGCCTCTGCCTCCGGCACGGTTTCCTCTATTGCTGCTGAAGCCGGTGCTTCGGTATCATCGGGCGAAGCTCTCGCATCCATCAACTAAGCTCACAGCGAAGGGAGTAATCCAAATGAAGAAATTCATCACAATGGGCCTTCTCGCTGCCGCCATTCTTGGCGGGACCGCGCGGGTGCATGCTGCTGAAAAAGCGGCTGCCCCTGCGGAAGCAGAGAAGACCGAGAAGGGGATTTCCATTGGCGAGGGTTTTGCAAAACTCGGCAGGGAAACCGGAATCTATCGTTTCTTAAATCCTCAGACCGCTGAGGAAAAACACATCGCCTACGTGGCCGCACTGGAAAAAACCGTTGATGCAGAAATTGCAGCCGGTCATTTTCATGGAGCCATGGAGCAGATTCATAAAGCCCATGGCGTGGATCAGGCGTTGCTGGATCAGCTGACTCAGGACGTCGAAGAGGCTGAAGCCGAAGGTTATCATGCTCCGGCATCGCTACCCGAAGGTTTGGGTCAGTTCGTTATGATCCTCGTGGGCCTGATACTGATCTTTCTTGCGATCAAGAAAGGCTTCGAGCCGCTGCTGCTTCTGCCGATTGGCTTTGGCGCGATCCTGACCAATATTCCAATGGCTGGAATTTCTGCAGGTCCAATGCCGGGTCAGCCGGGGGGGTTCCTGTATTATTTCTACACCGTAGGGGTTGAGTCCGGCGTATTCCCGCTGCTCATCTTTATGGGGGTAGGCGCCATGACTGACTTCGGGCCGCTTTTGGCGAACCCGAAGACAGCCCTGCTTGGTGCTGCGGCACAGTTCGGTATTTTCTGTGCGCTGATGGGAGCCATGGCCTGTGGCGGTCTTTTTACGCTGCAGGATGCGGCGGCTATCGGTATCATTGGTGGTGCGGACGGACCAACGGCCATTTTCCTGGCCTCGCGTTTGTCGCCTAATTTGCTAGGTGCAATTGCCGTTGCAGCATATTCCTATATGGCGCTGGTTCCGATTATTCAGCCGCCGATCATGAAAATGCTGACGACCAAGGAAGAGCGTGCCATCGAAATGAAACAGCTGCGTCACGTCACCAAAACCGAGAAGATTGTCTTCCCGCTGTTGGTGCTGATACTCTGTCTGTTGCTGCTGCCATCTGCCACACCGCTGATCGGTATGCTGATGCTGGGTAACCTGATGAAAGAATCTGCTGTGGTGGATCGTTTGTCTGATACGGCGCAGAATTCGCTCATTAATATTGTCACCATCATGCTCGGTCTCGCCGTCGGTTCTAAACTGGCTGCGGATAAGTTCCTGAATGTTCAGACGCTGGGTATTCTGCTGCTGGGTCTCGGTGCATTTGTTATCGGCACCGCTGCCGGTGTGATCATCGCCAAGATCATGAACAAAGTGAGCAAGGAAAAAATCAACCCGCTCATCGGCTCGGCCGGTGTGTCCGCTGTTCCGATGGCGGCGCGTGTGTCAAACAAGGTGGGCCTCGAAGCCAACCCGCAGAACTTTCTGCTCATGCACGCTATGGGCCCGAACGTCGCCGGTGTCATCGGTTCCGCCGTGGCCGCCGGTGTGCTACTTGCACTCTGCGGATAAAATTTCCAATCATTGGAAATGTAAAAAGGTCGTGCCGAATGGCGCGGCCTTTTTTCTTTTGGTTGGGCGTGATGGATTCCCTACCTTCTTTTCCTTTTTGTTTCCAGACACTGGAAACTTCTGGCAGGATTTTCCAATCATTGGAAATGTGGGGTTTAGGAGGAAATCATGATTAACCTATTGGCTATGGCGGCGCTGGCCGTTTCTTCTCAGGTGACGGATGTGACGGTTTATGGTGATCGCGCGCAGGTTACCCGTTCGGCGGAGGTTCAGCTGGAGCAGGGGATCAATACCCTTGTTTTTGATAACCTGCCGGAATCGATCGATTCGCGCGGGATTCAGGTGACGGGCGCGGGCGATGCCGTGGTGCTGGATGTGCGCTTTAAGACCGAAAACTTTGAGGATATTCCGGAGGAGGCGTGGAAAAAACTCGCGGATGAAAAAGAGCGGTTGGAGAAAGAAGCGGGCAAAGTCCGACAGGACATTGAGCGTTTTAATGAGTCGAAGAGCTTTCTGAAAGCGATTAGTCAAAAAGTCACCCATGCTTCGGAAAAGGAGGAGGGAACCACCTCACTCGATCCCGGCAGCTGGGAGAGCATGCTTGCGCTCTACAGCAGTAAAAACGCGGAATATGACGAGGGCCGCCGTCTGGCGCTTGATAAATTAGAGGAAATTCAGAAAGCACTGAATAAGGTGAAAGCTGATATCAGCGATGCCGGAATGCACCAGCGCAAACAGCGGCGTGTGGTTGAGGTGGATCTTGAAAGTTCCAAGGTCGGGAAGGCGGCGCTGAATCTTTCCTATATCGTGCGAGGCCCCCAATGGATTCCGACGTATGACATACGCGTGGATACCGAAACCCGTAAGATGGAAGTTAAATATTTTGCCCTCGTAAAGCAGAATACCGGTGAGGACTGGAGCGATGTTGCGCTGCAGCTCTCCACGGCGAATCCCGGTCTCGGTGGACGTCATCCGGAGTTGGATCCCTGGCGAATTAATATGTCTTCCCCCGGGGGAAAAGGGTCTGTTTCGTTAAGTTTATCTTCTCGGTCAGCTCCGGCAACCTATAACTCTTATGAGGTGGTAAACCGTTTTGATGCTGAAGGTGCGTATGGCGATGTTTTAAGTGAAATGCCATGGTCTACGCCAGAAGCTGCTCCGATGAAACAACGAACCTCCTCTGTTTCAAAAAAAGGTGCGTCGGTGGTGTTTGAGGTGAAGGGTGAGAGCGATATTGAGTCGGACAATGTGGAGCATCGCGTGGCGGTTACGTCCGTTGAGCTTCCGTCTGGTTTTCGATATTCCTCCATTCCGAAGCTCAGCCCGTATGCCTATTTGAAAGCGAATGCTGAAAATTCCGGTGCGCATCCTTTTCTAGAGGGAAAAGCGAATGTCTTTCTGGATGGCAATTTTGTGACGGCGACGCAGATGGAGCTTGTGGCACCGGGCGAGGAGTTTTGGGTGTTTCTCGGTGCGGATGAGAGCATGAAAGTGGAGCATAAGCTCATTAAAAAATATCAGAGCAAAGAGGGATTTACTGGAAAAACCACCCGCCACACGTATGAATATCTCATGACGGTTAAGAATACCCACAGCGTACCGGAAGAGGTGATTGTCTGGGATCAGTTACCCATATCCGGAAGCGAAGGGCTGAAAGTGGATCTGCTGAATCCGAAGTATTCCAAGGATACCGATTCGCTGACAATGGATGATGAAAAACGAATCAGCTGGTTCCGCACGCTCAAACCGGGTGAAGAATGGAGTATCCCGTTCAGCTTCCATGTGGAGGCACCACGTGATATGAAGATTACAGGCCTTGAATGATGATACCCTTTTCCAAAATGCATGGAGCCGGCAACGACTTCATGGTGATTGATGACACACAGCGCTCTTTTCCGATGGGGGATGATGAATTTATTCAGCAGATTTCTTCCCGCCGGGTCGGGGTGGGTTGCGATGGACTTCTGCTGATGCAATCGTCTGATGTTGCCGATTTCCGGATGCGGTTTATCAATCCGGATGGCGGGGAAGTGGATATGTGTGGAAACGGAGCGCGCTGCATCGCCCGGTTTGCGTTTGATCGAAAGGTCGCATCGACTGACATGACGTTTGAAACCGGCGCGGGTATCGTGGAGGCAAATGTGCTGGAGGGACGGGTTTGCATACATTTAACCGAGCCGCAGGATTTGAAGCTTGAACTGGATGCGGGGCTCGATTGGCCACTCGATTTTCTGGATACCGGCGTGGAGCATGCGGTGGCCTGGGTGGAGGATCCGGCGGAGATCAATCTTCCAAACCTTGGAAAAAAAATTCGCCGGCATACGCTTTTTGCTCCGGCAGGAACCAATGCAAATTTTGCTAAAGTGGAAGACGATGGTACCCTCACGATGCGTACCTATGAGCGGGGTGTGGAGGCCGAAACGATGGCTTGCGGTACCGGTGCGGTGGCGGTCGGGCTTATTGCCGCGGAAAAAGGGTGGGTGACTTTGCCGGTGACAGTGCATTGCGCCGGGGGATATGATCTGGTAATTGGTTCTGTTTCCGGAAAAGCCACATTAACCGGTGGCGCGGAGTATGTTTTTGAAGGGACGGTCGAATATGGAAATCGGTTTTAGTTTAGGCTCCAACCTGTACAACCGAAAGCGGCTGCTGATGCAGGCGAAGAATCTGTTGTTATCGGCACCTCGCTCATCGTTTGTGGCTCAGTCCCCGATCTATGAAACCACCCCGGTGGATGTGAAGCCGGAATATCAGGATATGGCTTATCTTAATTCCATTGTGGTGCTAGATAGCGATCTTCCGCTGGAAAGCTGGCTCTCCTATATCGGCAAGATTGAGCATATGCTGGGGCGTGAACGGAATGGGGAAGATCGCAATGCCCCGCGTCCGATTGATGTGGATATTATCTATGCCGGCGATTCTATTATTGATAGCGGTGGACTTGAGGTGCCGCACCCTCGTTGGGCCGAGCGCGAATTTGTGGTGCGCCCACTGGCGGATGTTCGCCCGGAAATGGTGCTGCCGGAAGCCAGTAAATCGGTGGCCCAGATTCTTTCATCATTAACGCCGGACGCCGGCCTCCATGTTTTCGATGAAAGGTGGTGAGCGGAATGGTTTATCATGACGATTATGATGCTAAGTTTAAAATATGGGCCGAAAATCCAAAGGTTGTGGCCTGTCCAAAACCGGAAAATTTGCCTGAAATAAAAGCGAGGCGCTTTGATTCATATGAAGAATACAATACCTGGAAATCGGAACTCATTCTTCAAATTGCCCGGCGGGGGGGTATTAAATGGAAGAGGTAATTGATCTCTTTAATCGATATAATGTTCGATACCTTCTGATCGGTGGGCAGGCTGTTCGTCTTGAAGGATTTCCCAGATTCTCGATGGACTGGGATTTTTTCATTCCCGGATCTGATGCTGAAAATATTGCGCTGATAAATAATCTGATTGGCGATGAGCTGGATATACCTCTATTGCATATTGGAGCTAAAGGTCAAAATCTGATCCAAACATTTCCGACAAAATGGGGGATTCTTCAGTTTCATCTGGCCGTTGCGGGCCTGCCGAAATTTGACGAAGTTGAGGATCGGAGTGTGGTACATGAGTCAGAAACAGGTCAGAGAGTTAAATGTGTGAATATTGACGATCTCTTGGCGGCCAAGGAAAAGGTTGGCCGTGGCAAAGATGAAGATGACATTAAATTTTTGAGAGCAAAGAAAGAGGCTCAGAACTAATGAAATGGACGGCCTCCAAACTGAAAGCCCTGAAGGGCGAGACTAAAATTTCCATGGTGACGGCGTATGATGCGCTGACGGCCGCGCTGATTGATGATGCCGGCATTCCGGCAATTCTGGTCGGTGATTCCTTGGGCATGACGGTGCTGGGTTATGAAACCACGTTGCCGGTGAGTATGAACGAAATGGTTCATCACACCGCGGCGGTTTCGCGTGGCACGCAGAATGCGCTGGTCATTGCTGATATGCCGTTTATGTCGTACCAACCCTCGGTAGAAATGGCGTTGGAAAATGCCGGACGTTTTCTGAAAGAGGCCCATGCCGATGCGGTCAAAATCGAGGGCGGAGCGATTCGCGCGGAGTTAATAGAATCGTTGGTTGCCAATGGGATTCCGGTGCTGGGACATATTGGCTTAACGCCGCAGAGCATCAAGGAGATGGGCGGGTATCGGGTTCAGGGTAAAACCTCTGAGCAAGCGCGTCAGTTGATGGATGATGCGATGGCGATTGAGCAGGCCGGAGCATTTGCCCTGGTGCTGGAATGTGTTCCGGCGGAACTTGGTGAGATGATTTCGAAAGCGCTGACGATTCCAACCATTGGAATCGGAGCGGGCGGCGGGTGCGATGGCCAGGTACTCGTTTTTACCGACCTGCTTGGCATCAGCGGCAAGCCGGTGCCGAAGTTTGTGAAGCACTATGCTCACCTGCATGGCCAGATTATTGAAGCGCTGAATGGCTATAAATCTGAAGTCGAATCCGGAACTTTTCCGGCTGATGAAAACACCTATTAAATTGAGGATGTCCGCAAAGAGGAACAAAAGGCGCGAAGATCCCATGTGTTCAGTTTTTGTGATTCTTGTGCCTCTTGGTGGCTAAAAACAAAATGCGTATCATTAAGTCCCCTCAAGAAATGCAGCAGACGGCGTTGGAGCTGAAGCGCTCGGGTAAAACCATCGGCTTTGTGCCAACGATGGGTTTTCTGCATGAAGGGCATCTTTCGTTAATGAAAATTGCGCGGCCGGAGTGCGATGTGCTGGTGGTCAGTATTTTTGTGAATCCAACGCAGTTTGGTCCGAACGAAGATCTGGCTGCGTATCCCCGCGATTTTGAGCGCGATGAACAGCTCTGTGAGAAAGCGGGCGTTGATATCGTTTTTTATCCAGAGCCTGGAACAATGTATTTTGACGATGCCAGCGTTTGGGTGGATGAAGAAACACTGAGCCTGGGGTTGTGCGGCGGTTCACGGCCGGGCCATTTCCGCGGGGTCTGTACCGTGGTGGCCAAGCTGTTTAATCTGGTGCAGGCGGATCTGGCGGTTTTCGGGGAAAAGGATGCCCAGCAACTGCGCGTGATTGAGCGGATGGTGCGCGATTTGAATATTCCGATAAAAATTATTCGAGGACCCATCGTTCGCGAGGGCGACGGTTTGGCGATGAGTTCGCGGAATAAATATCTTTCAGAAATGGAGCGCGCTGAAGCCGTTTGTCTTTTTCAGTCTTTGGAAAAAGCCCGGGCGCTTTTTGGTGTCGGCGAAAGCAACGCGGATACGCTGAAATCTGACATGATCAGGCAGATCGAAAAAACATCCGGTGCTGTTGATTACATTGAACTGGTCGATGATGAAACGCTGTGTCCGGTCACGACGGTTGATCGGCCTGTGCTCATGACGTTGGCCGTTTGTTTTTCCGGCACACGTCTCATTGATAACGCCGTGTTGGCTGAATAAAACCGGCCTTCTGATGATGAGGCGGCGAGTGACCGGTATGGTCAGGTTAGGGGCACGGCCTGATGGTGCTCAATCTTGACAAAAAACCGGCCTTTGATTACACCTTAGGCTTTTAAACTGCTCTAAGGAACGACTTCTTGGGGCAATGGATCCAAGCGTCTGAAATGCGGTTTTCTCTCGGTATGAGGAGTTGCTCATTTGCGCTGACAAGGAGAATGTTTGTGAAATTTTCAGCTAAGTTTGTATCGATCGGGTTCATTGGAGCCTTGCTACTGTCTCTGCATGTATCGGCGCGTGAGGTTTATAATTTCAATCCGGATTGGAAGTTTATCAAAGAAGATGTGGCGGCGGGTGAAAAGCCGGCATTGGATGATGCACACTGGAATGACGTCTCGTTGCCGCATACGTTTAATGACGGAGATACCTTTGATAATTTCTGTCGAGGTGGCCATAAGGGAGAGTCTGAGCAGTTTCGTGGAACGGTGTGGTACCGCAAGCATTTCTCTATTCCAAAGGAATCCAAAGGCAGCCGGGTTTACATTGAATTCGAAGGCGTACGACAGGTCGCTGACGTCTATCTGAACGGCAAAAAGTTGGGCAAAGATTCAACCGGTTTTATTCCATTTGGTTTTGATCTCACCGACGGCATCAAATTTGGTGAAGACAATATCCTGGCCGTTAAAGTGAATAATGACCGGGAGAACAACCGCCACAAATCTCCGACACCATGGAATCATGAAAATTGGCATCCAACCTTTGGTGGGATTTATCGCAATGTCTATTTAA
>JGI12210J13797_10997797_pt1 | contig 15228 bp, 8 predicted proteins | sample ElkSlonscriptome_3_FD_13797 | JGI IMG/M metagenome (IMG submission 13797)
TGACGCCAGCCTCTCCGATATACTACGCCGCCAAATAATGCCTTTGCCGGTCTTGACCGTATCCTAGTTCGTGTGCGAAAGCCTCAGTTCCTTCCATCGGATCGGCCCAATATCCAGCGCTATGTCTTCAGCCTCCGTCAAGGCCTTTCGGCAGCAGATTCTCAAGCCCGCCGAGGGGATTTTTCTGTTCCATGCCCGCGCCATTGAACGGCTGATCGAGGGCGAACTGGGTGCGCGTCTACAGGACGTATCCATTCCCGACCTGCGTTATTACTTGATGCCGCGGCAGGACTTTTTGTTCGGCCTTGAGAGCGAGAATACCGAGGCACTGTCGGTGATTGAAGGGCTACGGTTGCCCAGTTACGTCATTCTGCTGCCTAGCCCAGCGGTTCAGGGGCTCGAAGATCATGGCTTTAGGCGCCTGCGGCACGACTACTGGGCGCGCGGTTTTGAGGCCGAGGTGGCCCGCGCCTGGCAGATGGCGCGCGACGACAACCAGGACTGCGACCTCTTCGGTGCACAGGCCCTGGTTGCCTTGATCGGCGAGCATGCCTTCGCCGAGGTCCGTGACGTGCTCGATCGCGACGGCGTGACGCTGCCGATCTGGGACGACCTGCTGATCTGCCGCAGCTTTGTTGCCACCGTCGTGCGGCTGCGCTACTTCGCGCCCGGTGCGCGCGGGTTCTTCTTTCCGGCCATTACCGACTGGCCCAAAGTCGATCGCTGGCTGTCCGACAGTGGGTTGGACCTACCGGAACCGCAGACCAAACGAATGCCGATGCTGCTTGTTCGCAGTCGTCCCGGCGGCGGTGACCTACCCACCGAGGTGCCGCTGTTGCCCATGGCGCTGCCGTTTGGGCGCTCCGATCCCGACCTGCCGCGGGCCATCGCCGCGGCTCAGGCGCCGCTCGCGTCGTTGCCAATACCAACGGTCGCGACCCCACCGCCCGCCGAGGTTGCGGATGCTGCTGAGGCCGATAGCGTAGGCAAGGCTGTCGCGACCGCGCTTGAGCAGCGCTTTTTGGCTGCCCTGCGGCGTGGTTCCAGGTTACGTCGACGCCCGGGATGGATTGCGCGGTTGCGCGACGGGCTCAGTGAACTGGGGCGCCGGTTCCTGGGGCAACTGTTGCTGCTACCCGGCATGGATGACATCGGTTTTTATCCAGACGGCGCTGACGTCCGTTTTGATTCTGGCTCGGACATCGGCGCCCAGACCGGCGATCAATCGGGTGCCCAATCCGGCGCCCAACCCGGCCCCGGAAGCGATGGCTGGCGCAGGCGTCGGCATGATCTGGGCATGGCGCTGTTCGAGCAGACCATCGCCCTTGCGCAGCGCGCTGAGTTTGAAGGTCGCTACGCCTTGGTGCTGCGCTATCTAGCCGAGGCGCGGCGGATGGCGCAACGGATGCATCGACCCTCGACCTGCGTCCCCGAGGCGGTCGAACAGGCCATTGCCAGCCGCGAACTCACCGCGGAAACGCACCTGGCCGACCTGCTTGCGGCCAAATGGAAGTTGAGCCCGAACAGCGCCGCCGAACTCCATATCCTGATCGCTCGGCTCGCGACCGAAGAGCGTCGGCGCTACGGCTCCGCGCCCGCGCGGGCGTTGCTGAACGCGCTGGAACAAATGCTCTCGGAGGGCAGCCACAACTATTACGCACTGCGGCCGATCGCATGGCTGTTGACGCTCGGACGCAAACGCCTGCGTCAGGTGCTGCCGTTTCACTCGCTGCTGCTGGCGTCGCGGGCGCTGGAGACCGGTCGCCAACGGCTGCAGGACCTGCTCTGGCCGCTGGCCGAGCTGGAACGCTTCGACCAGGTGTTGTCAACGCTGACCAAAGGCGTCAATGCGCGGCTTGATGCGCAGATCGCGCCGCGCCTGGAGCGCGCCATGCGCGAAGCCGACTTCGTGCCCCGCGACCATCGCGAAACCGTTGCCGCGCAGAAGATGAAGCACGAACTGCTCGACGTCATCACCCGGCGCCGGCATCTGAAGTTTACCGATGTGCGCGACATCGTCGCCCGCAATATCTTGCGCCTGCCGGACCCGACCATCGGCGAGTTCTTCCACGGCGATCGGCTGCGGCGCTTCGATCGCACCGCAACGCGTGCGCTGCCCGGTGTCTACCACCCCGGCGAGATCTACATCAAGGGTTTGCAGCAGCTCAGCGCGCCGCTATTCGGCACCAATCTCGGGCGTACCGTCATGCGCCACCTGCTATTGCCCTTCGGCGGCGCCTTTCTGCTGCTCAAGAGTCTGGACCTGCTTATCCATGTGATTCCGGCCATCGACCAGGCCTTCCAGGTGACCACGACGGTCTCGGTGCTGCTGGTCGGCGGCGTCATTAATTCCCTCGCCTACAGCGGGCTCGGTCGTCATCTGGCCGTTACGCTGTGGCGCGCCACCTACTATACGTTGCGCTTCTTGCTCTATGACGGCGTGCGTCAGTTGCTGCGCTGGAGACCGATGGCGCAATTGCTCAGTTCTGCTTTAGTGCGCGCGCTGGGGCGCAATCTGGTGCAGCCGCTGCTGATCGGCGCGCTGCCCTTGATCCCAATCATCGCGGTGGCCGTGTTCGTCGAGGAGGTGCCCATTGAGCCCGGGCTCTGGCTGGCCGGGCTGGCCTTCGCGCTCGGCACCTTGCTCCGCCACACGCCGGCCGGGCGGCGCTTCCTCGACAACCTCTCCACCAGCGTCGGCATCTATCTGCGGCGTTTCAATCAGGCCCTGTTCATCGGCGCCATCCAGCAGTTGCTGTACTTCTTCAAGGAGGTAACGAGACGCTTTACGCAGCTGTTGTATCGGGTCGATGAGTCCCTGACCCATCACCTGGGCGAGCACCCGTTCAGTCTCGTCATCAAGGCCGTGCTGGCGCCGATTTGGCGTTTCGCTGAAGACTTGATCCAGTTCTATGTCACGGTGCTGGTGGAGCCGCAGGTCAATCCGGTCAAGCACTTCCCCATCGTCACCGTCGGCCATAAGCTGCTGCTGCCGTTCCTGCCGGCCATCACCGCCGCCTTTATCGACATCAGCGCGTCGGTGCTACCCAAGGTGATCGCCTATCCGCTGGTCACCCTCACCATCATCCTGCTGCCCGGGCTGTTCGGCTTTTTGGTCTGGGAGCTGAAGGAAAACTGGAAGCTGTACCAGGCCAATCATCGCCCGGCGCTGCGCGTCGACGAGGGCGCTGAGAGCGGGTCCGAGGGTCGGACCTGGATCGAGCCCGCCGTGGTCGGCGCCCACGGCGAAACCATGCGCGGCTTGATGTCGCGCGGCTTCCATAGCGGCACCTTGCCCAAGGGCTTTGATCGGCTGCGCAAGGTCATTAGCGACGAGATCAGGGATGAGATCCCCTATCCAAAACGGCTGCGGCGTGTGCAACGGCAGCTTGAAGAGGTGCAACACGCCGTCTGCGTCTTCTTTGAGCGTGAGTTCGCCTTTGCGCTGCGCCAGCGCTGCCAAGACCCCGACTGCTCTCTAACGCGGGTCGAGACAGGCGCGCCACGCATCGCCACCAACCTCATCGAACTGCACGCCGACCTCTACACCGCCGCGGCGCCAACAGCTCCGCAAGCAGCGCCAGCGCCGCCGACCGGCGTAGAGCTTGTGCCGCCAGCGGCCGAGGCCTTGCTGGCGCGGGAAGCGCCGCGGCTCTGCATCCGCATGTCACTTGTCGCCGGCCACATCAGGTTCGAGGCGGAATCGCAAGGCCGCACCGCGCTGATCGGCCCGCGCTGTTGGTCGCTGATCAACGAAGACCTGCGGCTGTTCGCCGGTCGTGCCGGCGCGCGGCAGCCAGAGGTCGACCTCGCGTTTCCCAAGCCCCGGCCAGCTGTGCCTCGACCAACTCCATGAACTGCGACAGCAATGGGGGCGCTTTTTGGGAGCGGTTTGCAGCCGCGATTCGGCCCAAGTGATGAAAGGTGCGGCTGCGAGCCGCTCTTACACTGTAGAGACTGTGAGCGTATTCCTCGAACCCGCTCAAAACCGCTGTGCCGTAGCGGTCAACTGCTCTTTCTAGGGTTACTGCTCTTTACCGCCGCCATCCCTGGGCCAAGGCCCGTTTGCGCGCTTGGTTGTCGAGCACCCTAGCGCAGCTTTCCCAGTCGACCCTGTCGACTTGGTGATAACGCAGCTTGAACGGGTGCTTGCGTGGGACGGCGTCGATGGTCCTTTTTGCCAGCTCCACCTCGCCCAGGGCGACCTCGATCCACAGGTCTTCCAAGATGTCCGGGATCTGCCCAAACAGCGTCGCGATGCCCTCCAGGCGCTCAGACAGCAGTTCATGAACCCGGTCTTCGACAGAACCGGCATAGCGCATGTTGTAGATGTCCACCGTATCGCGTAACTGACCGATGCGTTGGATGCGGCCCTTGCGTTGCTCCAGGCGCGACGGATTCCACGGCAGGTCGAGATTGATCAGCGTGCCGAGGCGCTGCAGATTGAGCCCCTCGGACGCCGCCTCGGTGCCGATCAGTACGCGCATCTCGCCGGTCCGCACCCGCGCCTTGATCAGGTCGCGCGGCAGACGGGTAAACACCCCGTTGTGCATGAGCCCGGAACGCTGTGACCCGGCATAGATGCCGATCTCCTCATCCGGCATCTCCTCGGTGAGTTGCTCGGCCAGCCAGTACACCGAGTCGAAATACTGACTGAAGATGACGCAGCCCAGTTCGCGCCAGCCATGGTCCAGGAGTTGCGCGCGGACGATCTTATACTTGGGATCACGCTCCTGGTTGGCCTCCAGCGCCCGCAGAAACCGTTCCAAGATCGCCCGCTCCTGGCTGGTCAGATTGCGCAACTGGCTCAACGACTCCTCATCGTCTTCGTCATCATCCAGGACCGTCCAGTCCGAGAGCATCTTCTCCACCGTCTTGCGACCCGCCTCAATGGTGCTGCCGACGCGACGCAGCAGCAGCGTGCGCAAGAACCCCGACTTGGCCCGCTCGGTCAGCAAGCGGCAGAATGCCTCGGCGAGCTGATAGGCGTCCTGCAAGAACGGCGGCAGGGCGATGGCGTCATCATCGCGTTCACCATGCAGACGCACCGCCACCGGCTGCAGAAAGGGCTCACCGGTTTCCGGGTCGATCTCGTCGCTTGGGCGCTCCGCCGTGCCGAGCAGCAGACCCAGCGCATGGCGCGGTCGTCGCCATTGGCTGCCATGACCGCCGAGCACGGCATCCGAGCCTCGCGCTAGGGCGTCCATCAGGTCCCAGGCCTCAATCGGATGGATCTGGACCGGCGTTGCTGTCGCCAACAGCAGGCTGCGCGTGCGCGGCGAGATGTCCCAGAGGAAGCGCAGCAGGTTGTTTGGCACCGGCGGGTCATACTCCTTGCCGGGGCTCAGATTGCGGCGCCGGGCGCGGTGCGCCTCGTCGAGGATGACGCATTCATAGTCCGTGTTGAGCAACCAGTCCTTGATCTCGGAACCGGAGACGATGAGGCCGGTGGAGCAGATACCGACCCGTCGCGGGCACTTGCGGATGGACTCCGGGCCGGTACTCGGGTACTGGATCTGGTTCTCGTCCACCCAGTTGCCGCCGTCCCAGACCGCCGAGGGCATGTCCAGCAGCGTGGCAAGCTCATCCTGCCATTGCCAGAGCAGCGGTTTGGGTGCGAGCACCAGCACCGGCTTGTCGCCGGACAGGGCCATCAGTTGCGCCGCCATGGCGAGCTGAATGGTCTTACCGAGACCCACCTGATCGGCAAGCACCAAGCGCGCCCCGTGCGGGCTCTGATGGGCGTCGAAGGCCAGCTTCACGAAGTGTTTCTGGTGCTCCCAGAGGCCGGCCTCTTTGCGATAGACCGGGGCCTCGATGATCGGCGCGGCGGGGTCCGGTTGCTTGCGCCAACCGTCCAGGTCTGGGATGACGCGGCGCTCGGCCAGGCGCTTGACGTCCTGCACCACGGCATCGGCCAGTTCGACGGCGAACGGCGAGTGCCAGAGGGCGTCGAATTCCTGCTGCACCCAGCGCACGGCGTCTTCTGAGTCATCCTCCCACAGTAGCTCGTAGTTGAGTCTCCATGCGGTGAGCGACTCATTGACACTGCCGAGGAACGCGGTTTGACGACCGTCCACCAGCCTGATGACGCCAGCCTTGCCGTGGATCAGGCCGAACAGCGCGTCCGGCATGACCTTGACCTGGAGTTTGCCGCTGGCAAGGAAGGTGTAGAGTCGGTGGAAACGGGGTCTTGCCGCCTCCGGCAGCTTCTCCGGCTCCGAGTCGCACCAGGCCCGGCGCATGGCGGCTTGCGCGGCACGCTTGGCCGTCTCCACGTCCCTGGCATCAATCACCGAGTTGCAGACCAGTCGGACCCTGCCCGTGACGGACTCCAATTCCTCTCCCGCGACTTCGAGGATGGACGACGAAAAGAACCCGGCGATGCGGTCGTAGGCTTGGGCGCCGCGCAGGCGTGCGGTGAGGAAGCTGTGATCGAGGCGCCGGTGGCGGGACGAGAAGCGGGTGATCATGTCTGTTCCTGCAACCGCCAAGGATCTGGCTAATCCACCAACTGCTTGGAGATTTCGATGTCTTTCATTGCGGGCACCGTTGTTCGTAGGTCTACCGTTCTGGTCTTGTAGCTTTGCGTGCGCTGATCACCCTGAGTAACGGTTCAAGAACAACCTGAACGGGCTGTTGGTGGAAGAGGTGGAACCGCTGCGCTTGTTCCACCCTACCTGTCCAGGTTGTTTTTGCATCGTGACTGACAAAGTCAGCGCCCTCATCGTTTTTCAATGTTGATGCGCTTCTGCGCTGAGTCCCACTCGAATTTCATCGCTTCCTACCCTTCATTGCCTTACCGGCGACTCATTAGACGTGATCGTTGTCGACGGCGCCTGCCAGCAGGCGCCCCGCTTCCGAATCCATCTCCCAATGCGGCATCGGCAGTTGGCCGATAAAGCCCAGCATTCCGGCCAGGTTCTCGCGCTGCGCCCAGTAGTCGGTGATCTCGGTCTTGAGGTAGGTGAGGCCGAGCTTGGTGTCGTCTTGATCGGCGGTCTGGTAGACGGCGAACAGGGCGTGGCGCAGCAGTGACGAGCCGAAGCCGTCGGTACCCCACTCGCGGCGCTTGAACTCGGTGGCGGTCTTCAGGCGCGTCTGATTGGCCTTGCCGCTTTGCAGCATGAACCGGTAGTCGCGCACGCCAAAGCCGCGGGCAAATTCCTGCAACACGCCGCTGCGGGTGTCGCCGTGGGATTCCACCTCCAGACATTTCAGATACAGCTTCTCCTCCGGCGACAGGCGCTTCCAGAGCGCCGCCTCCAGCCCGGTCGGGACCAGGAAGTTGCTCGCGGTCTTCACCGCGTCTTCGATGATGCGCTCGATCGGCGACTCCCCGCCACGCTTGCGCTCGCGGGCGAGTTCGTAGGCGACATCGATATCCTCGATGCCCTGGTACTGGGTCAGCACCCGCAGCGCCGCGGCGTAGGCGGCGAGCTGATAGTCGGCGTCGGAGAAGTTGGGGTCTTCCTTGTCGTCCAGCGCGAGCATGGACTTGAGCTGTTCCTCGACCTCGATCTCGACCTGGGGGACGATCTCGTCGAGAAAGGCGACGTCTTCGGAGGTCTGCTTGCGCAGCACCATCAGCACGGTGCCCTGGACATAGTTGCCCTCCTTGAGCGCGGACTCGGTCTCGGTGGCAATGGTCCAGGCCGCCGTCACGCGCAGCCCCGCGGCCCAGAGGATCAGCGCCAGATCGGCCCAGACCCCGGCGTCCTGGTGGGTGAACATGACGATCTGCAGCCCGTTGTCGGGCATGTGGGCGGCTAGGTTGCGGTAGGCGTCGACCATGCCTTCGCGGAATTCTTTGCCGGAGCCGCGGATGGCCAACGCTCGCTTGCTGTCGGCGGACCACTCGGGGAAGAGCTTTGGAAGGTGCTTTTCGTACCAAGCGAGAAAGAATTCCGAGAGCTCATGGTAGTTGATGGCGTCGGCGTATGGAGGATCAGTGACCCAGTAGTCACATGAGTCTCCGATGGTCCGCGCATCAGCCACTTCGACAACCTTCTCGGTAGTGCACTCCGCGTCCGCATTCTTGAAGAACCACGCGGTATCTAACGAGACCAGCGTCCGTGTCAGATAGAGGTTAAGGGTATTGAGAGCTTGATTTTGAAACGTTTGATTTCCTTTCTCGTTTGCTGCGCTGGGATCCCAACCGGCTAGTCTAGAACCCCAATTGGTGCAGCGCTGCACGCCGAGTAGCCCGGCCACGGATGCAACGATTTCATCGCGAGAACAAGCAAAGGTCTGATCACTCAATAGACCAATACTGATCAACTGCCTCGGCGTAAACAGATGATGCCAATGCGTCCATCCGCGGGTCCGAATGGGCTCGTCGGTCTTATCGCCTGGCTCGATGCGCCGACTCGGGATGTATCCTTTCTCCTGCCAGTCGGCAAATCGTTCCCGGAGCAGCTCAAACATTTTGGCCTCGCGGCGCAGGTCGTTCGCGTCGGGAGCGCGGTAGGCGCGCTCGTGCAACACCTTGCCGTCGGCGTCGATGTGGGTGCGCACCCAGCGGATACAGTAGAGGCGTTCCTGAAAGACATCATCGGATCGCGGAACCAAATCCTGGTTTTCCCATTGACGCAATCCGTTGTTCGTCTCACCCCCGCCACGGCGGTCCCCCCGGATGGCGCTGATGGGGGTGGACTGGCCGCAGTGCGGACATTCCAGGCGGGAGTTCCTGACGGTGCCGATCTTTCCGGCCGCGAGTGCGCCCTTGCCTACACCCTGGAGGATCTCGATGTCAAAGCACCGCGCTGCGTCATCGGGGACAAGCTTGGCCAGGGTCATCGTCTTTTCGCCGATGACCCAGGAGGGGGTCAGAGGTACAAGCCAGCCGCACTCAGGACACCGGGTCTCGGCGCAGTAGAGATAGGCGTCGGCCCTATCGCCGTCGGCGTTGTGCTCGATACCCCAGTCGGTGATCTGCCGGTCCACGGCCTGGAACACGGTCTGCTGGGCCTCTCGGACCTTGGCGGCGACGGCTTCACCACCGCCGATGATGTTGAGCGCACCCCAGGTCAGCAGGGCGGCAACGGGGTTCAGATCCGAGCCGTAGGCGTCGCAGCCGATGCGGGCGGCCTCGAAGGGCACGCTGCCGCCACCGCAAAAGGCATCTCCAACCCTTGGGGTGTGGCCGAACCGGCGAACCCCGAGTTGGCGGATCATTTCCGGGAGGCTGGCGGCGTCGGTGCCGAGGTGTGCGTTGATCTCGGCCCAGGCGGTCTCGGACGGGCCGTCGACCTGTTCTGGACGGTCGCAGTAGGCGAGCTTCTCATCATAGCTCATACGCTCGAAGACGAGCCGTTGAACCCGTGCCTTCTCAGGCGCTTTGACGCCCTTGCGATACTTCGGTTTGGGCGCATCCGGATCGAACCAGCGTTCGCGCTCGACGGGCGTCAGACGGCTGTAGACATCCTTGAGTGCGATGGCCTTGGACTTGCGCTGCCAGAGACCCTCGTCGTCCATAGTGAGGATCTTGAGGAAGATCTCTCGGTCCCGTTTTGGATCGTTGCTGGCGGGAAGCAGGAGACCCAGAATGGCCGCACGGACCATGATCAGCGGCTTGCGGCCCCACCATTTGCCGAGGCCGGTGAGGGTCTGGCTGTAGTTGGCTTTGCGTTCCTTGTAGCTCTCCTTGGAGAGCTTGGAGACCGGAAACTGGGTCTCGATGAAGGTGACGTCGGCCTTCGATCTCAAGTGGCATCTCCTGCCGCCGGGGTTACCCTGGCCGAAGGGTCGCCCCAGACGGTGCTCAGGTTGGGGTAGGTCTGGATGGTCTCGTCAGCAGTCACGAGGCGGGCGCCTTGAGCTTGGGCGGTCGCAATGATGATGCGATCGGCCGGATCCTTGTGGATGTCTGGCAGCACTGTGGAGGCATGCAGTAGCTTCGGACTGACGGGAAGGCATTGGATATCGGCCTTTTGCAAAGCGACGTCGAACCAGTCCGGCACGGGTAGAGGCAGCTTCAGGGTCCCTTTCTTGACGAGCTGCGCCACTTCCAGTGTCGAGATGACCGAAACAGCGAAGGCATCCTCCGCCGATCGCAGCCATTGCCGCAGCGGCTCGGGGAGATTTCGGCTGATCTCGGGATGCAGCCAGCGGACCCAGGCATGGGTGTCGAGAAGAATCACCGGTAGAGATCTCCCCATTCCTCTAAGGTGAAGGCCGGCGCGATGTCGTCGCCATGCAGCTCGGCACCCTGCCAGGCCAGCTCGGCGGGCGGCTCGTGCCGCGGACGCTCGGTCTGCCCCGCTGCTGGCGCTTCGATGAGCACGATCACCCGTGCCGGGCCAGACTTGAGCCCGCGCGGAAGCTGCAAATGGATCTCTGCGTTGTCGTCGATCTCGGTGTCAATCTCGATGGCTTGCATGGAGTGCCTCCTGGGGCATTGCCGGTTCCTCTGGGTCATTCACCGGGCGCCGCGTGCCCGCCCTTGGTCGCGTCTCGCGGCCGTCGCGCGCGGCGCCTTGGGCTGGCCGTTGGTGTCTCGGTATGCGACTCGGTCGCATGACTGCGCAGTTCAAACACCGGCGGTGGCTCATGAGGCGAGTCTGTCACCGGATTCTCGGTCAGCGCATAGCGCACCGCCTTGCGCCAGCCCTTGTTGCGCCCTTGGATGGCGTGGCCGGTGGCGGCGGAGGTCATGGTGTAGAGCCACCAGCGCTCCTCGGGGACCAGTCCGAGCCAGTTCTTCACGGCGGTCGGGATCAGGGCGGGGTCGGCCTCCTCGATGGCCCAGGCGAGCATTGCCAGTTCTTTACCGAGCAGCCGGGAGACGGGGTTGGTGCCGGTCTTCCAGCTCCCGGACTTGAGGCCGTCTTGTTTGAGGCGTTTGTTGAATTCGACCCGGGCCTCGTCGGCGATGGCGTTCCACTTGGCGCGGGCGAGCACGACGCGGAGCTTGCCCTCTGCCTCGCCGAAGGCGAAGGTCGGAGTCGCGCCGGCCTGGTTTTCGTCCCAGGTTAGGTGTTCGGAAATCAGCACGTCTTCTCGGTTGCTGGCGGGGATGGTGACCAGGAAGTGGTGGGCGGACTCCGCGGGGCGGAAGCCGAAGCCCAGGCAGGCGGCTCCTTTGCGGGTCGCCATGGCTAGGGCTCGACCTCGTTGCGCGGCAACTCGGCGGCGATGTCGCGCACGTAGTCGAGCAACTGCTGCCCGGTCGGGAACCACAGCGCCGATGCCTCGATGGTGACCTCGCCCTCGCGGAGCAGCGAGCGCAGCTGGTTAACGGTGGCGCGAATCTGCTCGGCGTCGAGCAGCAGGTCGTCGGCGAGCTGTAGGTCCACCCATTGGCCGTCGAGTACGGCCAGGCGCTGGACCGCCGCCTTGCCGGCATGCTTGTTCAACCGCTCGATGAAGCCATAGGCGTTATGCGTGGTGCTGAAACTGAAGATCTTTTCTGGGTGGTTGACGGGCCGCCAGGTGGCAGGGTTCTCCTTGTCGATGGGCCGATCGGTATCGCCCACGCTATCCCAATCGATGGCCACTTGGAGCACAAAGGAGGCGATGCCCTTATGCTGCGCCACCGCCAGGACGAACCGGGTGCCATCTGGCACGGCGAAGGGCTCGTCGTAGGCGCCGCCGGCGACCTTGGGATCAGACCCGTCGGTGCTGTAGCGGATAGGCGCGGGTGGCGCGGCGCGCAGCTCGACCAGCTTGTCGGAGCCGGCGTCGTAGACGCGCCCCTGCAGCGTGATGCGGTTGTGCCAGGTCAGCGGGTCGCCGGTGTCGTGCTGGCCGCTGACATCGACGGCGAGGAAGGAGACCTCCAGCTCGTCGGTCTCGTAGTCGCGCCCTGAGAGCTTGTGGGATGCCGTGGTCGCCGGCGCGCCGATCTCGACATAGACGGTATCGCCGTTGATGGGCGTCGCGCGCAGCTTGACCTTGCCGCTGTCGTCGTCGCGAGACAGCTCCTGGAGCTTCACCTGGGTGGCGGGCTTAGGGAATGGCCCCTTCTCGACATAGCCGCCGGTCTCGCGCCAGATGTCGCGGTGCAGGGCGTCGTCCTTGAGCTTGTAGAGCGCGTCAGGGCGATGCCACTGCCAGGCCGGGTTGGTGGCGGCGCGGCGCTTGATCTCGGACCACTGCATGACCTTTTGCGTAAACAGGCGCTGCTCCACCTTTTTGACGAAGGTGTCGCCGCTGACATCATCGGTGTACTTCATCTTGCCCCGAAGGGTGCGGATGATCTGGTCCTCGCCGTCGTATCGGTTGGCGTTGAATTCCATCGGGAAGTCCGCCGACATCAGGCGCTGGGCACTCGGGTAATAGAGCGTGGAGAAGGTCTCGCGCAGGGCGCTGCCGAACTGGTTTTGGATGCGGTCGAGCAGGTCGCGCGCCTGGACCAGCTGCGGGTCATTGTCAGGCGTGCCCTCGGCCTTGAGCTCGTCGATGATGTGGCGGATGGCCTTGAGCTCCTTGGCCGCGTTGAGCAGGGCATCGGCACTGCGCTGGCCGGTGAGGAAACAGACGCGGTTTTTGAAGTCGATGTTGCCGTAGAGGGTCTGTAGGTCCGGGTTGAGGCCGCTGGAGGTTGGATTGGCGATGACCAGCGTGGTCTTGTCCTGCGCGATGTCGATCTCGTCCACCGCGGGCAGGGCCTGAACCCTTTGGTAACACCAGCCGGTGTCGGGCTTGAACAGCTCGTTGAGTCGGTCGCGCAGTTCGCGCAGGGATTGGTCGTGCAGGTAGCTCTCGGCCGTGGTGCGCAGCCGTGCGACCAGGTTCTGCACGTTTTTCAGGAATAGCCGGCCATCGCGCCCGGTGTGCAGATACCAAGCGGTGGTAACCAGGCGGTTGATGACCTCGTTCTTGAGCTTGGAGATGTCGCGGCCCGGCGCGCAGAGGTTGGCGATCATTTCCGGCAGCGTCAGGCCCTTGGTGCCGCCGACGACGTTGCACAGCGACGCCACCAGCAGCAGCTTCATCAGGTCCTGCGCGTCGCTGCCGCCGAGGTTGGTGTCTAGGATCTCGGCGACGGACTGCCCGCCCGAGGCGATGTCGTGGGAGACGGCGTTCTCCAGGCTGCTGTTGATCTGGTTGATCTCGGATAGGGTCTCGCGGTCGTTGAGATCGATGTCGTGGGCGTTGATGAGATAGACCTGTTCGGCCTCGCCGCGCTCCCACAGGCGCGAGGCGACGATGCGCATGAGCCGGATCAGGCCGCGGGTCTGCTGGAAGCCGGGGTTTTCCTTGAAGCGGGCATAGAGGTCACGGATGGATGGATGGAACGGATAGGACTCGGCCACGCGCGCCGCGAACTGCTCGGGCGAGGCGTTGGTGACGTCCATCTGCCGGGCGTCGCGCACCGATTTGGCATAGGCTTGCGCGACCTCGGCAATCTGCTCTTTCCCCGCTAATTCCTCGAAGATGCGCTTGCGTAGAATCTGGTAGAACTCGTCCGTGTTCATGCGCACCGGCTCCAGGCTCATCGCGGAGCGCCCGGTCTCTTTGTCCAGGTCGTTGAGCGCCTGGATGATCTGCTGGCTGCCGCCAGCATAGGAGGCGGTGAGGTCCGTAATGACCAGGCAAACGTTGGATAGCTCGTCCTTACCGATGGCCACCAGCAGGTTCGACAGCGCGGTGGCGCTGACCACCGATAGGTCCGAGTTGCCGATGGCCTTGGACTTGGCGTTCTCGAAGTAGGGCGGCAACTCGTCGAGCATAATCAACAGCGGCTCGCCCTTGAGCAGGTTGACCCAGGCGGTCTGTCCTGGTGCCGACAGCGGCGAGTAATAGTCGGAAAACTGCTCCTTGTTGCCGAGTTGGTCCGCGATGGCGCCCCAAATGCCGAGCGGCGCGTCACTCTCCCGACCGGAGAAGGCGACGACGCGCACGGCGCCGAGGCCGTCGTCTGGGCTGTAGAAGTCCCCCATCACCGCTTTGCGGTAGTCGGGGTGCTGGGCCAGCAGTCCGATGGTATTGAGCAGATGGGTCTTACCGCCACCCATGGCCTGGGTGAGCTTAAACACGCCCTGGGTGGTCTTGCCTTCGAGGCGGCGAAAGCCCTCGGTGAGCAGGACACGCATGCCCTCGGTGACGTGGTTTTCGCCGAAGAAGGCCGCCGGGTCGATCCGCCCCTGCACCAAGTCGGTCAGGTCAAGGACGGTATCCCGCCGGGTCTTGTCAAAAATGCTGTCGCGGGGCTTACAGCACTCAGCGATCGTCCTCATCCTAACAGCCTGTTGCATGCATCGAAATTTCCGATTCTGGGAGGTCTGATAATAGACGATTCGACCAGAATCCCGCGCTAGCGGCACAACAACGGTCAGGCACAACAAGCGTCATTGGCGCTCCAGTTTGCCCAATTCCGTGAGGATGTCGAGCACCAGTTGTTTGCCTTGGGCGTCCATACCCTTGCACAGCCGATCGGGGTCGCGTTCGCCGTTGATCAGGGGTCGCACGACAGCGGCCAGCCGCGCCATCGCGCCGCCGACCTTGCTCATCTGTTCCGCCATGTTGCCGACCAGCATCAGCGCCTGGGCGTTGCCGGTGGCGGCGGCGTGGATCATGTGGGCCAGGCCTGGTGCGGCCAGGGTCGGGTCTTGGCGCTGATTTGGGTCGGGTAGCGTGGATGGGTCTTGCATCCCGCGCAGGATCGCATCGGCGATGATCTGGTCTTCCTCATCCAGCCCGGCGAACAGGCCCGGTCCACGCTCGCCAGCGGCCATGCGTTTGAGTGCGCTGACCAGGTCGCCCCAGCCGCTTTGCGTCGCGTTGGCCAATAGGGCCTCGAACTCCTGGCGGCGCTCGGCGTTGCCGCAGGTCCGAGCCACCTGGCAGATGAACTCGGCATGGGTCAGGCGTATCTGCTCATGGCGGTCGGGAAAATCGGGCATCTTGGGCTCCTGAAAATGCGAGCGGCTGGTGGCTTAGCGCTGACGGCCGAATGACCGCCAGGCGCCGTTATTCACTGGTCATCGACGCCGCCTCCATGCGTTCCAGTTGTGCGCGCAAACCATCCAGGCGATGCTCCTCGACTGCGATGTCCTCGGCATAGCGCGTGTTGACCCTCTGTATCCGTGTGGCAAGGTCCTGGTTGGCCCGCTCCGCGGCGATGATGCGCCGGTTGTTGAGCGGTGTATCCGTGCCCGTTGCCGATGCCGCCTGTCCGATCAGGGCGCCACGGGCCATGCTTGCGCGCAGTTGATCGATCTCGGTGTCACGCTGCTTGAGCAGATCGCTGATTTGTCCCTCGGAGCGGGCGATGGCGCGCTT
>JGI12210J13797_10107564_pt1 | contig 15216 bp, 11 predicted proteins | sample ElkSlonscriptome_3_FD_13797 | JGI IMG/M metagenome (IMG submission 13797)
GAACGCTACCTTGGGGCCAGGCGAGCGGCCGCGACCGAGCCCTGCCCCGCGCACGACGCCGACGGCCCGGCCTCGGTCGCAGCCGCCGTCGCCACGAGCCCCTCGCACGAGCCCGACCACGAGCCCGCCTCCGCCTCCGCCTCCGCCATGGACACCCGCGATTCCAGCCCCGAGCACGAGCACGAGCCCACCTCCGTCCTGGGCGCGACCGATTCCAGCCCCGCGCCCGAGCCCGAGCCCGCGCCCGAGCCCGGCTCGAACGCCGCCGCAGTGGCGCCGCTGGTGCCGGCCGAGATCACCGAGGCGGCCGTGCTCGACCTCGAGGCGCTCACGGTGCTGCGGGAGCTCATCGGGGCCGACGACCCGAGCTTCGACGCCGAAGAATTCTTCGTGGCCTACCTCGAGGACATGACCCTCCAGGTGGAGACGGCCGCGGCGGCGGACCTCGTCACGCTCCACCGTGCGGTGCACTCGCTGAAGTCCAACGGGCTGGGGATCGGGGCGATGCGGGTGGGGCGGCTGGCCGAGCTGGCCGAACTGCATGCGGCGGCCGGTCGCGAGGACCAGGCCCGGGCCCTCATCGGGCCCCTGCACGAGGCGGTCGCCGACTTCCACGCGGCCTTCGAGCGCTGGTCCTCCGAGACGAGCTCGTGAGCCGCCCCGCGCCTCCCGACCAGCTGTCGCTGTTCGCGGCGGTCGAGCCCGCCCCGCCGCTTGCCCCGCGCCGTACGGTGTGGCCCGCCCCGCCTCCCGACGCGCTGCGCATCCTCGGCGCCCGCTTGCCCGGGCCGGTGCGGCTGGGTACGTCCTCGTGGTCGTTCCCCGGCTGGGACGGCCTGGTCTACGCCCGCCCCTACCCCAAGCCCGCGCTGGCCCGCGAGGGCCTGGCCGCCTACGCCCAGCACCCGCTGATGCGCGCGGTGGGCATCGACCGCACCTACTATGGCCCGCTGCCGGCCGAGGCGCTGGCCGCCTACGCCTCGGCCGTTCCCGACGACTTTCGCTTCCTGGTGAAGGCCCACCAGGGGTGCACCCTGGCCCGCTTTCCTCGGCACCGCCGCTTCGGCGCGCAGCGGGGCCAGGACAACCCGCGGTGGCTCGACCCCGCGTACGCCACCGAGGCGGTGGTGCAGCCGTTCGTGGAGGGGCTGGGCGCCAAGGGGGGCGCGCTGCTGTTCCAGTTCGCGCCGCAAGACGAGCAGCGCCTCGGCGGGCGCCACGGCTTTCCCGACCGGCTGCACCGCTTCTTGGCCGCCCTGCCCCGCGGGCCCGCCTACGCGGTGGAGATCCGCAACCACAAGCTGCTCACGCCCGCCTACGTCGCCGCGCTGCGCGACCTGGGGGTGCTGCACTGCATCAGCGTGCACCCCTCCATGCCCGACGTGCGCACCCAGGCCCGGCAGTGGGGCGTGCACGAGGCTCCCGGCCTGGTCGTGCGCTGGATGCTCTCCCCGCGGCTGAGCTACGAGACCGCCCGCCGCTACTACCACCCGTTCGATGCGCTGGTGGATCCCGACCTCGACGCCCGAGCGGGCATCGCCGAGCTGGTCCGTGAATTCGGCGAGGCCGGCCGGCCCTGCATGGTGATCGTCAACAACAAGGCCGAAGGCTGCGCGCCGCGGTCGATCGAGGCGCTGGCCGAGGCGATCGTGAGCCCGGGAGACGGGGCCTCCGGTGAGCCCATAAGCGACCGCATCGGGTCAGCGACATAGATCGCCGCGCACCGTCAGCCCCGACGGCTCGAGCTGGAACTCGGGCGGGATCGGCAGGGACTCGGCCGGCTTCGGCGCGGGCTTCGGCTTGGCGGCGTGCTTCGGGGGCTCGGCCGGCTTCGGCTCGGCCGGCGTGCTCCCGGGCTCGCCCTTCCCGGCCCCGTCGGCCACGCCACCGCCCGCGGCACCGCCATCCGCCGCACCGCCCTCGTGTTCCCAGCCGGCCTCGTCGTCCGCCGCACCGCCGTCCGCCGCACCGCCGCCGCCCGCCGCACCGCCGTCCGCCGCACCGCCGCCCGCCGCACCGCCGCCGCCCGCCGCACCGCCGCCTTCGTCTTCCCAGCCCCCGTCCGCCGCGGCCTCGTCTTCCCAGCCGGCCTCGTCTTCCCAGCCCCCGTCGTCTTCCCACGGGTTGCCGTCGTCACCGCCCTCGTCGCCGCCGCCGCCCGAGGTGGCGCGGTTCTTGGCGAAGGCCGGATCGGCATCGCGCTCCTTGTAGTTGATGACGACGGTGTCGTCGCGGCGGCGCCCCGGGGTGGAGACCCGGGTCTTGGTGGGCAGGTACACGCCCTGCTCGGGCTGCAGCTCCACGTGCTCCACGGTCCACAGCCGGCGGCCCTTCTCGCCGCCCACGCGCTCCCACAGCTGCCCGCCCATCACCCGCCACTGCCCGGCGACCCAGCCGAAGCGCAGCTCCTGCACGAAGCGAGCGTTGGCGAGGGTGAGGCGCTCATAGCCGCCCCGTCGCTCCCAGCGCTGGTCGAGCACCTCGTAGGGCCCCTCGATGACCGGCGCGCCCCCCAGCACCAGGTCGACCAGGCCGCCGGTGTCGAAGGAGATCCCCAGCAGCGCCTCCACGGCGCATGCCGAGGGCGGGCCCTCGTAGAAGCCGGCCGGGAACGCGTCCATCTTGTAGCGCAGCGCGTAGCCCTGCTCGTGGAAGGCCAGGGTGACCAGCTCGTTGCCGGCCACGTCCACGCTGCCGCGAAAGCGCCCCGGCGCCTCGGCGATGAAGGCCAGGTTGCCCCGCAGGGTGCGGTTGGCCACCACCTTCGCCCGCGAGACCTGGAGCGCGGGCAGCTGCGCGCCCGTGCGCTCGAGCAGCTCGCCCGACGCGGGCCCCTGCCCGCGCGCATAGGGAGCGGGCACGATGTGGCGACAGCCGCCGAGGACGAACAAACCCAGCGCGAGGGCCCAGCACGGAAGCGAGCGTGGCATGGCCGCGGCACCTTAGCAGGGCCGCCCCCCCCGGGGCACGATCTCCGCGCCCCGGTGAGGAGCGGTTCGACCGCTCCCCACCGGGGGTGGAGCAAGCAAGCTCGACGGGCTCACTGGGCCCGCAGGGTGGTCTCCCCCTCGACCACCAGGTAGGGCCGCATCGCGTCGAAGCGCTTGCGACCGATCCCCTTGATCCGCATGAGGTGGATCGTGGCGCGGAACAGGTGGCGCTCGCGGTAGGCCACGATCTTGGCCGCGGTAGCCGGGCCCACGCCGGGCAGCAGCTGAAGCTCGGCCTCGGTGGCGGTGTTGAGGTTGAGCTGACCCACCAGCCGGGGCGCGACCAGGGCCAGGGGCATGACCGCCGCCGCGGCCGGAGCCGGATGGCACAGCCCCATCAGGCCGGTGACGGTGGCCAGCAGCGCGAGACGAACGAGGATGAGGACGTGGAATCGACCGAACATGCCCTCGACCCGAGCACGAGCCGTTCCAGCCGGCCGCTGAACGATCTCGCGGGCTTGGTCGTTCGATTGATCGCAATGGCCCGCCGATGGGCCGACCACCTGCCCGCCGGCGGGCCACCCTCGCGCGACCTCGCGCCTCGCCCTCGAGACTTGGATGTCAGGACTTGGAGCGCGACCGCAGCTCGCCCAGCCGCACCCGCTCGAGCATGTTGAAGATGCGCGCCATCTCGACGGGCTTGGTCAGGTGGATGTCGAAGCCGGCCTCGAGGCTGCGCTCCTCGTCCTCGGATCTCCCGTAGCCGGTCAGCGCCACCAGGGGGATGTCTCGGGTCTTCGGGTCGGCCCGCAGCTGCCGGGCCACGTCGTACCCGGTGATGCCTCCGGGCAGGCCGATGTCGCAGACCACCACGTCGGGCACGTGCTCGCGCGCGAGGTCGAGGCCGAGCTGGGCCCGCAGCGCCACCCACACCCGGTGACCGGACAGCTCGAGCACTTCTTCGAGCATCTCGGCCGAGTCCTCGTTGTCCTCGATCACCAGCACCCGCAGGGCGCTGTCGCCGTCGTCGGCCGCCGGCGCGTCAGCCCCGGCCTGGGTGGCCTCGGGCAGCCGCACCACGAACTCGGACCCCTGGCCCCGGCCCTCGCTGTGGGCCTCCACGTCGCCCCCGTGCAGCGCGACCAGCGAGCGCACCAGGGTCAGCCCCAGCCCCAGCCCGCCGTACGAGCGGTCGAGGCTCTGCTTCGACTGCCGGAAGGTCTCGAACACGTGGGGCAGCAGCTCCGGCTCGATCCCCACTCCGTCGTCGCGCACCCGCAGCTCCACCACCCCGCCGTCGACGGAGAGCCTCAGCTCGATGTGGCCGCCCTCGGGTGTGTAGTTGATGGCGTTGGTCAGCAGGTTGTCGACGATCTGCACCAAGCGCACGGGGTCGCCCTCGACCCACACCGGCGACGCGACCACGTGCAGGCCCATCATGCGCGCGCGCTCTCCGAGCCGCCCCTCGTGGTCCGACAGCACCTCTTGGCAGATGGACGCGAAGTCGACCCGCTCCACCTCCAGCTCGATCTTGCCGCGGACGATCCGCGACACGTCGAGCAGCCCGTCGAGCAGCTTGGCGATGTGGGCGCTCTGGCGCCGCAGCACGGACTGGATCCGGACCAAGCGCACGTCGTCGCCCTCGGTGGGCAGCAGCGACGCCGCGCTGCGGATGGCGGCCACCGGGTTGCGCAGCTCGTGCCCGAGCATGGCGAGGAACTCGTCCTTGTGGCGGTCGGCCTCGATGAGCCGGCGCTCGGTCTCCTTGAGCCGGGTGATGTCGCGATCGGTCGAGGAGATCCCGACCACTCGGCCCTCGCGATCCTTGATGGGCGAGCTGCGGATCGACACCTCCAAGAGGCGGCCGTCCTTGCACCGGCGGGTGGTCTCGAACGGCTCGATGACCTCGCCGCGCTCGATCCGATCGTTGACGGCCCATAGCTCCGAGCGCAGCTCCTCGGGCACGAGCTGCTCGATGGAGCGGCCGACCATCTCCTCGGCGGAGTAGCCGAACAGCTCCTCGGCCCCGGGCAGCCACTGGGTGACGGTGCCGTCGGTGCGATAGGAGACGATGCCGTCGTGCGAGGACTCGGTGATGGCGGCCAGCTCGCGCGCGACGCCGTCGGAGCGCCAGCGCGCGACGTAGTCGCCGATCGAGCGCCCGATGCCCTCGAGGCTGCGCAGGTGGGACTCGTCGGCGAACAGCCGCTCGGTGGAGAACAGGACGATCACGCCCAGCAGCTCGGTGCCGGCGTGCACGGGGAACCCGACCGCCGAGGCCAGCCCCAGCTTCGCGGCGCCCTCGGAGCGCACGAACAGCCGAGCATCGCCCAGATCGGTGGCCCACTGCGCGTGGTGGCTCTCGAGCACCCGCCCCACCAGGCCCTCGCCGGGGGTGAAGGCGTGGTGGCTGAAGTGCGCCTCTACGTCGCCATAGTCGAGCGGGGGAGACACGAACAGCGAGCGGCGCCGCAGCACGTTCCCCTCCTCGCGCCACCACAGCTCGGCCACGGCCGAGTCCTGCTCTACCGCCATGCGCCCGAGCACCTGGTCGAGGGTCTCGTCTAGATCGCTGGCCTCGGACAGCACGTGGGCCACGCCCAGCTCGAGCGCCAGGCGCATGCGCCCCTGGTAGCGACCGATGGCCGAGCCCACGATGATGGCCACCGCCTGCAGGAAGTGGGCGTCTTGGGCACCGAAGCTGCGCTGGTAGCGGGTGAAGACGTCCAGCACGCCGTAGTGGGCGTCGTCGTCGTACACCGCGCACGACATTCCGCTCACCACGTGGTGGTCGACCAGGAGGCGGGCCGAGGAGATCCGCTCGTCTTCCTCGAGGTCTTCGATGACGACCGGCTCCTGGAACTGGAGGGCGTAGCCCGCCAGCGAGCCGACCCCGCCGCTCTCGGTGGCCGAGCCGACCACGCCGTCGGTCCAGCCCACGCCCGCCCGCACCAGGAGGGTCTTGTGGCCGGGCTGCAGCTCCATCACGCGGCACAGATCGGAGCCGAGCGCCTGCTGCACGTCGCGCACCACCTGGTCCATGAAGGTCTGGAGGTTGCTCTCGCGCAGCGCGAGCAGGCCGATCCGGGCCACCACCCCCTGCTGGTGCCCGCGCAGCCCCAGCCGCTCGGTGGCCGACTTCAGCTCGGTGATGTCGACGAAGGTCACCACCACGCCCTCGATGCGCCGGCTCTCGGTGCGGTAGGGCAGCACCTCGCGGGAGAACCACCGGCGGTCGCTGGTGCGGATCTCTCGGGTGCGCGACGAGAAGTGCTCGAGCACGCTGCGGACGTCCTCGTCGAGGTCGCTCTGCAGCAGCTCGCGAGCGATGTCGCCGATGTAGCGGCCGGTGTCGGCGTGGTCGATGCCCAGCACCTTGCGGGCCGCCGGCGTGAAGCGCTTGATGCACAGCTGATCGTCGAGGAAGACGGTGGCGATCTTGGTGCTGGCGAAGAAGTTGTGGAGGTCGTCGTGGGCCTGCTCGAGCTGCTCCACCTTCTCGCGCAGCTGCAAGTTGACGGTGGTCAGCTCCTCGTTGAGGCTGCGCAGCTCCTCGGTGGTGGCCTCCAGCTCCTCGTTGGCCGACTGCAGCTCCTCGTTCATCGACATCGACTCTTCGTTCGAGGAGCGCAGCTCCTCGTTCGAGGACTCGAGCTCTTCGACCGTGTTGCGCAGGTCCTCGCGCGTGGCCTGCAGCTCCCGCTCGAGCTCGTCGATGACCGCCTCGTGGTCCGGGGACGCCGAGGGCCCCAGGGCCCCCGATCGCTCGTCGTCGTCGTCGTCGTTCTCGGCGTCTTCGAACGTGAGGATGACCGTGCTCTCGCCGAGGTTGGAGGCCGGATACGCGGTGATGCACACCTGGCCCGCCGACCCGTCGGGGCTGGACAGCGCGGACACGACCTCTTGGTTGCGCCGGCACTTGTAGAGCACGCCGCGCGTGCGGGTGGCGATCTCGGGGCGGAGCACGGTAGAGAGATCGAGCTGAGGCTCGTCGCCCTGAGGGATGCGCAGGTAGGGGCTCAGCTCCCCGTGGGTGAAGACCATCGAGCCGTTCTCGGCCACCACGATGGTGGGGGGCGCCAGCGCCTGGAGCACGGCTCGTCGCGCGTGGTCGCCCCGGCCCAGCGGGCGACGCCCCTCCCTCGGCCGCTCGATGCCGGTGGTCCCCCCGCCCTTCCCCTCGACCTGTCTGCGGGAGCGCAGCAAGGCCATCGGGCGCGAGGCACCGAACTTCTTGTAGATGCGCTGGGACTTCGACACCGTGGTGAACAGCTCGCGCTGCGGCCCGGTGGACTCGGAGGTGCTCAGGAACAGGTACCCGCTGGGGTTCAGCGCGAAGTGCAGCACCTTGAGCACGCGGCGCTGGGCCTCGGGGGTGAGGTAGATGAGCACGTTGCGGCAGCTCACCAGGCCCATCCGGGAGAACGGAGGATCCTTGGTGAGGTCGTGCATCGCGAACGACAGCGTGTCGCGCAGCATGGAGCGCACCCGGTAGCCGCGGCCCTCGAGCCGCTCGAAGTAGGTCTCGAGCCGCTCCGGCGAGATGCGGTCGGCGATCGACGGGGGGTAGACCGCCGTGCGTGCGATGCTCAGGGCGTCTTGGTCGACGTCGGTGGCGAAGATCTGCAGCGCCACCCGCTTGTCTTGGGCCCGCATCGACTCGAGGAACTCGATGGCGAGGGAGTACGCCTCTTCCCCGGTGGCGCAGCCCGGCACCCACGCGCGCAGCGTGTCGCCGGCCTCGGCCACCAGCGGGTCGATGACCGACGCGCGCAGGGCGTCGAACGCCTGGGGGTCCCGGAAGAAGTCGGTGACGCTGATGAGCAGGTCACGGATGAGCGCCTGCTGCTCGGCGGAATCCGACCGGATGTACTCGAGGTAGGCGTCGACCTCTTCGAAGTTGGCCATCGCCATGCGCCGGATCATCCGCCGCTGGATGGTCCCGGCCTTGTATACCCGCAGATCGAAGTTCCGCTGGGAGTCCAGCACCGTCGCGAGCTGCTCGAGATCCGTCTCGTCGAGGGAGGGGATGAAGCCGCTGCTGCCGCTGTCGGGCAGCTCGGCGCGCGCCCGGGGGGGCAGCTCGGCGAAGCGCGCCAGCGCCTTGGGGATCTGGTCGATCTCGAGCACCAGATCGACCATGCCGGTGTCGATGAGGCTCTGGGGCATGCCGGGGTGGCGGCAGGACTGGGGGCTCTGGGCGATGACCAGCCCGCCGCCCGCCTTGACGTCGCGGATGCCCACGCTGCCGTCGCTGCCCGCCCCCGACAGCACGATGCCCACCGCCCGCGGCCCGTACTCGCGGCCCAGCGAGCGGAACAGGTAGTCCACCGGCAGCCGCACGCCGCGGTGCAGGGTGGGCGAGGTCAGCTCGATCCGGTCCTGACGCACCCCGAGCGCCGTGTCGGGGCGAATGACGTAGACGGTGTCGGGCTCGAGCAGCGTGCCTTGGTCGGCATCGACCACGGGCATGGTGGTGTGCGGGACCAGCAGATTGGACAGGATGCTCTCGTGGGTGGGGTCGAGGTGCTGCACGAGCAGGAAGCACATGCCCGTGTCGCTCGGCAGCACGTCCAGCAGGTGGCGGAACGCCTCCAGTCCACCCGCCGACGCGCCCACGCCGACCACCAGCTCCGGCTTTGGCGTGCTCATCGAAGACTTGCGAGCCGCACGAGCCCACACGTACCGCCGGCTGGCCTCCACGCCAGCTTGTGCAAGGGGACACCGAGGTCTGCGAGCTCTTCCTCCAAGACCGCGAGGTTACCACGGGGTGCGCGGGCGGTCGCGGCGGCGAGGACACTGGAGCGCGCGACGATTTCCGGCCCGGCGGGCGCCTCCAACGAGGGCTAGAAGGGCAGCGGGCGGTCCCAGTCTTCGACCACGCCGTGGGGGCGCCAGCCACCATGGGTACGGCGTTCGAAGAGCCCGAAGCGCACGTCGAGGCGCAGCTCGGCGAACACCTGGGGCACGAGCACCTGCGCGCTCACGCCGAAGCGGCGCGTACCCGCGCGCAGGTGCAGCCCGCCGCCGAAGCGCCAGGTGGTGATCGAGGGGTTGTTGGCCATCGCGTCCGGGTCTTGGCCGGGGTCGTCCACGCGGGCCCGCACCACGCCCGCGTCGAAGCCCCCCGTGACCCAGGCCTGGCCGAAGCTTCCGTGGGCGAGGGTCCACTGGGCCAGCCCCGGGTACGAGGGGGTGCTCGGATCGGCGTCGACGGTGGGTGGCGGGTACAACGACCAGAAGTGGCGGACGCCGGCCTCGAACAGGTGGTTGCGAAAGAAGGCCACCGCGATGACCGGCGCGAACCGGGGCCGGGCTTGGCGGGGCAGCCAGTGGGTCGTGACTCCCAGGGTGAGGTGGTCGAGCAGCCCGAGCGACAGCTCCAGGCGATAGAGGTGCGGCCAGCCGCCGGCCACCGCCACCTGCAGGACGCCGTGGTCGACGTGGTGCATGCCCAGCCGCACCGGTCGCTCGAGGTACCGCGCCAGCCGCCCCTCGCCGGCCGGCATGTCGGGGCGGCCACGGGGGGTGACCATCGTCGGGGCGCCGCGACCCGACACCCGGGGCTCGCCGTCCACGGACCAGCCCAGCGGCGCGGGCTCCGGCTTCAGCTCGGGCTCGGACTCCGGCTTCGGCTCGGGCTCCTCCGCGCGGGGAGATTCGGACGTGACATCGCTCCGGGCGGCCGAGGGCATCGCGATCGCCGACGGCGCCATGGCCAGCGTGATCGCGACGGTGGCGGTGACCGAGGCCCAGGCATGCAGCCGGCGGCTGCACGATTGCCGCACCAGCATGGGCCAGGGGGACAGCACGTGGCCGACATTCAACCGCAAAACGAGCCGGCCTCTCAAACCGTGAGGAAAATCCATGACTTCGACGCCGTCCGGGCCGGGGAACGCCGCCAGCGCGGCACGGCTTGCACTACAGTCGACGGGCTCGTCACGAGCCCACATCCATGACCGGACCGGGGCGTCATCGGCCCCCCGGAGTAGGAGGACCGATGCCCGCCAAGACCCTCTCGCGAGACATCTTCATCGTCGCCGCCAAGCGTACGCCCTTTGGCACGTTCGGCGGCAAGCTCAAGAACCACAGCGCCATCGACCTGGGCGTGATCGCGGCCAAGGCTGCGCTCGAGGCCGGCAAGGTCGACCCCGAGGCGGTCGATCACGTCATCGTGGGCAACGTGGCCCAGACCTCGGCCGACGCGATCTACATGGCGCGGCACGTGGGGCTGAAGTCGGGGGTGCCCATTCCCGTGCCGGCGCTCACCGTCAACCGCCTGTGCGGCTCGGGGTTCCAGTCGATCGTCAACGGGGCGCAGGAGATCCTCCTGGGCGACGCCGAGGTCGTGCTCACCGGCGGGGCCGAGAGCATGAGCCAGGCGCCCTACGCGGCGCGGGGCATTCGCTTCGGGGTGAAGCTGGGCAAGAGCCCCGAGCTGGAGGACACCCTGTGGTCGTCGCTGTACGACTCGCACGCGGGGTGTGCCATGGCCAACACGGCCGAGAACCTGGCCGAGAAGTTCGGCATCTCGCGCGAGGCCTGCGACGAGTACGGCCTGCGCAGCCAGAAGACCTGGGCGGCGGCGCAGCAGGGCGGCCGCTTCGAGAAGGAGCTGGCGTCGGTGGAGATCAAGGGTCGCAAGGGCGTGGAGGTGTTCGCGGTCGACGAGCACGCGCGCCCCGAGGCCACGCTGGAGAAGATGGGCAAGCTGCCGGCCGTGTTCAAGAAGGACGGGGTGGTCACCGCCGGCAACGCCTCGGGCATCTGCGACGGCGCGGGTGCGGTCATCTTGGCCAGCGGCGAGGCGGTGCGGAAGCACGGGCTGACCCCGCTGGCTCGGGTGGTGCAGTGGCACGTGGCCGGGGTGGATCCCACCATCATGGGCATCGGTCCCGTGCCGGCGATCCGCGGCGCGCTCGAGCGCGCCGGCCTGTCGCTGGGCGACCTCGACCTGGTGGAGATCAACGAGGCGTTCGCGCCCCAGTACCTCGCCTGCGAGAAGGAGCTGGGCCTGGACCGCGACAAGACCAACGTAGACGGCGGCGCCATCGCCCTGGGTCACCCGCTGGCCGCCACCGGGTCGCGCATCATGGCGCACCTCACCCACGAGCTGCGGCGGCGCGGGGGCAAGTACGGCGTGGGCTCGGCCTGCATCGGCGGCGGTCAGGGCATCGCCATCGTCATCGAGAAGGCGTGAGCGCGTAGGCTCTCGGCGCCCGCTCGACCGAGCGGCGCCGGGGCAGGACGCATGCGGCCGCGGCTGGTCTGGGAGACCACCGCGGCCGTCTCGCGTTCGGGGCGTTTGGTCTGAGATACCGCCGCCGCCGTCTCGCGTTCGGGGCGTTTGGTCTGAGATACCGCAGCGGCCGTCTCGCGTTCGGGGCGTTCGGTCTGAGATGCCACCGCGGCCGTCTCGCGTTCGGGACGGCGGTGGGAGCGGCTGGCCGCGGCGTGTGGGCACCCACGCGGATCGGGGGGCGCCAGGGGCTTCGGAGCGCTCGGGGTCGCGTACCATCGGAGCGGGGAGGGTCGAATGACGGACGCCAAGGCCGAGGAGCTCATCTACGACTGGAACGGCCGCAATCGTCGTGGCCCGCTCAGCCCGCTGCGCGACCGCCCGCTGACCTTCTTCGACGAGACCCTGCGCGACGGCATCCAGTCGCCCTCGGTGCACGATCCCGACATCGAGCAGAAGATGGAGATCCTGCGGCTGACGGCCAGCTTGGGCATCCAGGCGGTCGATCTCGGCCTGCCGGGCTCCGGCGAGCGGGCGGTCTCCGACGTGACCGCGCTCATCGAGTTCGCCGAGCAGGAGAAGCTGGGCATCGAGTACGCCTGCGCCGCGCGGACCCACCCGGCCGACATCAACGCGGTGGCCGACATCGCCGACGCCACGGGGCAGAGCATCACCGTGTACGCCTTCTTGGGCAGCAGCCCGATCCGGCTGTACGCGGAGAACTGGAGCGTCGAGCTGCTGCTCGAGCGCACCATCATGGCCGCCGATCTGTGCCGCGAGCGCGGGCTGCCCATGACCTTCGTGACGGAGGACACCACCCGCACGCCGCCGCGGATCCTCGACCAGCTGTTCCGCGCCGCGGTCGACCACGGGGTCACGCGGCTGTGCCTGTGCGACACGGTGGGGCATGCGGTGCCCGACGGGGTCACGGACCTGATCTCGTTCACGCGGCTGCTGCTGGAGACGATCGGCCACAACGAGGTGGGGATCGACTGGCACGGTCACAATGATCGCGGGCTGGGGGTGCCGAACAATTTGCGGGCGATCCGGGCCGGGGCCGATCGGATCCACGGAACGGCCTTGGGGATCGGCGAGCGGGTCGGGAACGCGGCGCTGGATCAGACGCTGATGAACCTGAAGCTGCTCGGCGAGCTCGACAACGATCTGTCGAACCTGGTGCCGTGGTGCGAGGCGGTGTCCAAGGCGTGCGAGGTGCCGATCCCCAACCAGTACCCGCTGGTCGGCGAGGACGCGTTCCGCACGGCCACCGGCGTGCACGCGGCGGCGGTGATCAAGGCGATGAACAAGGGCGACGACGCGCTGGCGGACCGGGTGTACTCCGGCGTACCGGCGGGGTGGTTCGGGAAGCGGCAGGCGATCGAGATCGGCTTCATGTCCGGGGAGTCGAACGTGGTGTACTGGCTGAAGTCGCGGGAGATCGAGCCGGAAGAGGGGCTGGTGAAGCACATCTTCGAACTGGCGAAGCGGACGGATCACATTCTGAGCGATGGGGAGATCCGCGCGGCGATCGACGGATTTCGAGGGTGAGCTCGGAGCCAGCCAGGACGCCGGGTGGCTCGAGACTTCGAGAACCGCTTGCCTCTGATCCTGCTACACTCGTCGCATGGGCGCGCTGGCCGAACAGATCCTCGAAGAAGTGTTGAAGCTCCCGTCAGACGAGCAGGTCGACCTCTTCGAGCGTCTCGGCGCTCGGCTCGAGCGTGATCACGGAGAGCTGCTCTCTGATGCTTGGCGTGAGGAAATCATGCGGCGGATCGCACTCCACGACGCCGGTGAGGTGGAGGCCATTCCGGTCGAGGATGTCGAGCGGGAGCTGTGGGCCGAGCAGCTTGCCGATGAGCGAGCATCCGCGTCTCGATGACCACCGTCATCATCCTCCCAGAAGCACGACGAGAGTTCCGCGATGCCCGGCGCTGGTATGCCGAGCATGCCGGCCCATCGATCTCGGCTCGATTCCTCGGCGAGTTCCATCGGCTTCGCACCATCGTCGCAGAGGAACCCAAACGCGGGCCAGAGATCGAGCCTGGCATTCATCGCGTGTTGTTCCGTGATCGGTTCCTCTATAGCTTGCTCTACGTCATTCGGCAGAGTGACATCGTGATCGTCGCCGTGATGCATCAGCATCGCGAGCCTGGCTACTGGCGCTCGCGCTTCGAAGCGCCCTGACGCCGCAGCCCCGGCCCAGACGAACAATCTCATCCCCCCGCCCGCCACCCCCACGGCGCGAGCAACCACGCGAAGACCACGATCCCCGCGAGCAACAACCCCATGCTCAGCGGCAGGCGCACCTCGTCGAGCCCGGTCGGCTCATCACCCTCACCACCCTCACCGCCCTGCCCAACCGCCCGCCCCAGCACCCGCGGCCACGGCACCGCGAACACCCCCAGCAGCGCCACCGGCTCGAGGTACGGCATCGTGCACAGCAGGATGATGTTCGCGTGCAGCCCCACCAGCAGCGCGGCCCACACCATCCGCAGCCTCGGCCCGAACAGCAGCAAGAACGCCCCGCCCTCGATCAACAGCGTGGCCACCGAGGCGGCCTGGGCCATCGCTGGCCCCTCCACGATCGCGCTGCGATACGCCGCCAGCCACGCCCAGTCGGCCACCGGCTGCTGCCCCAGCACCAACGCCCGCACCTGCGCTCCGTCGGCCCAACCGAGCCCCGCCGCCCCCAGCTTGCTCAGGCACGACCCCACGTAGGCCGCCGCGATGCACCCCAGCACCCCCGCCTCTCCCAGCCGCTCCCGCATGCCGCGGGGGGCGGCCGCCTCTCGAACATCCGCCGTCTCGTACGCCCACGCCTGCCCCAGCACCCACCCCAGCAAAGCGGCCCCGGGGAAGAACGCATTGCGCGAGGGCGAGCCGAAGATCTGGGTCTGCCACTCGCTGAGCAGGCACGCCCACGCCAGCGCCCACAGCCCCGCCACGATCGGCCGCCGATCGGCCGCCACTGCCACCAGCCCCGCCGCGATCATCAGGTAGATCCCAGCCGCGGCCCCCGGCACCGCTCCGAGCCCCTCCGACACCCACCCCGTGGCCGGAAAGTGCTCGAGGTCCTGCGACTGCCAGCCGACCTGGATGCACTCGACCAGCCACTCCACGCCGGCCACGAGCGCCACGCCGATCCGCAGCGGCGCCCGATCGTAGCCGTCCCAGCCCGAGGCCCACGAATGCCTCATCGCCGCTCCCCGCGGCGCCGCGCCGTGCACCGAGCCACGACGCAGTCGGAGACGGCAGGCTGCTCCGGTCCCGGGTCGAGCACCCGCGCCCGCGCCACCAGGGCGACGGGCTCGGCGTCCCGCTCCGCATCCACGCGCGAGGTGGCCTCGATGTGCAGCGCCTGGTCGCGCACCACGTAGTCGATCGGCCGGTAGTGCTCACCGCAGCGCTGCTCGATCACCGCCATCGACAGCGGCGGGCCGTCACACGCGAACCCCTCGTAGTCGTCGACCTCGCCCGCCTCGCCGCGGGCGTCGAGCACCATCACCCGGGTCGCCACGTCGGGCGCGTGGGCCTGGTACATGTCGAAGACCGACAGCGGAAAGAAGTTGCCCACGAGGCGAGCGGCCACGAGGTAGGTCGCGAACACGGCCCACGCGACGGCGCGCGGGCGATCGAAGCGGTGCCGGGCGGCCCTCGGGTGCATCGAAGACGACGAGGATATCACCCCGCCCTCGTCGCTCCTGGGCTCGTGCACGCCCGAGAGACCCGGATTCGAGATGCAGCGAGCCCGAGGGCAGCCCCTCGGGCTCTTTCCATGCTCAGCGTACGCTCAGTAGTGCCGGTGGCTCAGCGCCGGTAGCTCAGCGCAGCAGGCCGAGACGCAAAGAAGCACCCCGTGAGCCCCGCGCCGAGCCACCGTCGAAACGGATCCGCCGCAGATGATCTCCATCCATCGGAACGCAGCGCGCCGTCCTAGTCCCCTGGAACCGTGATGGCTTGCAAAAGAACGGCGTCAGCGTCGGCCGTGCCAAGGCGCCCGACCGAAGGCGTAGTGGGCCTACTTCGAGCGTCGGGCAACGCGGG
>JGI12210J13797_10064879_pt1 | contig 15200 bp, 16 predicted proteins | sample ElkSlonscriptome_3_FD_13797 | JGI IMG/M metagenome (IMG submission 13797)
CCGTCACAGTTGCGGGGTCGGCCGAGGCGGATCGACCGCAATCTGGCCCCGCGGCTCTTGCGGTGGGGCGCCGCTTAACGCCCGGAGCGTTGCGTCGGGTTCTTGGGTGCAATAGACTCCCGGGCTGGTGTCGGCGAGGACCTCAGAGCTATACCCAAAGCACGCCAATTGACGGCGGGGCATAGCGGAGGGTCGGTTGGCGGCGAGCGGTGGTGTCGACGGCAGGGATGCCGTCGTCAAGCCTCCAAGGACGGATTCACGGCGTTCCCCGATCGCCGCTGCCCGGCCCGGAGCGGATGCGGAAGACCGAACACTGATCTGCAACGGGTATAACGCTTCCGGCTCGAAGCCGAACTGATCCTTTTTCAGCAGGATTCTTGGCGATGGAGAACGATACGAATATCACTTGGCACGAGCACCGGGTCACGCGCGAGGAGCGCGAGCGCCTGTATGGGCACCGAGGCTGCGTGATCTGGTTTACGGGCCTTAGCGGTTCGGGAAAGAGCACGCTCGCCAACGTCGTCGATCACATGCTTGCGGCGCGCGGTGTTAAGAGCGCGGTGCTCGACGGAGACAATGTTCGCCATGGCCTCAATGCGGGCACCGCGATGCTCAAGGAAAGCCACGGCGAGGAGTTCGCCCAGCGCTTCGGGTTGGGTTTCAGCGCGATCGATCGGGAGGAGAACATCCGCCGGATCGGTGCGGTCGCTCAACTTTTCTGCGATGCCGGGACAATCGCGCTGACCGCTTTCATCAGCCCTTACAGGATCGATCGCGATCGTGTGCGCGCGACCATGCGGGAAGGCGATTTCATCGAAGTCTTTGTCGATACGCCGATCGAGATCTGCGAGCAGCGTGATCCGAAGGGGCTCTACAAGAAGGCGCGGGCTGGCGAGATTCGCCACTTCACCGGCATCGATGACCCCTACGAGGCACCGGAAGCACCGGAGCTGGTGCTGCGCGCTGGCGAGCACACGCCGGAAGCGCTTTCAGGCGAGGTCATCGATCATCTCGTGGCGCGTGGGATCTTGCCGGTGAGCGACTAGCTCCCCTCCGGCGCGCGCCAGTCGCGCCATGGGCGCAATCGGGTGGCGCAATCGGGTCGACCCGGTCGGTGGTGAGTGACGACCCGGCACGTCTTTACCGGCCAGGTCATCTGGCCCCTGGCCTGCGGGCTGAGGGTGGCTGCTTACAGCACAATGCGGTGCCTTCTCATTACCCCTCCGGCTCGACCGCGATCTTGCCGCCGTATTCCTTCTCCTCGTCGGTCGCGCCGCGCACGAGGTGGACCTCGACCTGATAGATGACTTCGCGGCCGGCGAGAGGGTTGTTGCCATCGAAGGTAATGCTGTCGCCCTCGATCTTGGTCACTAAGAAGCTCTTCATCTGGCCGAGATTGTTCTCCATGAGGATCTGGCTGCCGAGCTGGCGGTATTCCCGCGGCACCACGGAAACCTTCTCGGTGACGACCAGCGACTCGTCCCTCGGGCCGTAGATCTCGGCGCAGTCGACGAGGAGAGCGACCCGTGCGCCCGCGCGCTTGCCCACGAGCTCGCGTGTGATCGTCGGCGACAGGATCTCGTTGACGCCGTGAACATAGTTGCGGGACTTGGTGACCTCGGTAAGGATGTCACCGGTCTTGCTGTCGCGGATCACGTAGGTCAGTTCAACGTATTTGCCGTCGCTGATGGCGTCTGTGGTGGCTTCGGTCATAAAGGGCTCCTGTCGGCGGCTCGCGAATGCGGGGCGGGTGTGGTGTGATCGATGGGGCAGTCGGGGTTACCCCGCCGCTGTATTTGAAGGCCCCCGCGAGCATCCCAACTCTCTCGATCAGTAAAACTCGAGGTTAAGCCCGTGGCCCAATCGCCCCTTGACGCTCGCAACGACGCGATCTCCGACCTCGCCCTCGACGTGACTCAGGCCGTGCTCGCCCGAGGCGATGAGGCGCAGTCGCTGATGGAGGACCCGAACGGGCCACTGGTTCTGGCGCGCGCGCTCTCTGACTTCTTTCAGATCGCCGGAGCGCTTGAAGCCGGCGCAGCGACCCTGGCGGAGGATGAACGGGACGAGTTCTGCGCCTATGGTCTGGACCTGTTGGACCGACTCGCCTTCCTCGTCCGCAAGCTGGAGATCATGGACAAGCGCGATGCGGTGGCGCGCATGTTCGCCTCAATGGGCCTCTGGATGGCTCGGCGCGGCGCGACGATCGACAATCTCGAGGGCACGGCGGACGGTTTTGGAATGATCGTCAACGGGACGCGCTCGACTGACGATCTTCGCGCCCTCTGCGAGATGATGGAGGAGGTGATCGAGTCGGCGTCGGTTAGTGTGCGACGCGACGAAGATCGCGGTGACGCACGGCGACCGTGGCGCGTGATCAACCTGAACGCCGGGATCGCGGCGACCCGCTCTCTCGATCCCGACTTGATGCATCGCACCTTCGAGAAGATGGGGCAACGGCTGCCGGAGGACATGCCCGACTTCCTTGCCGACGGGATGCGCCAAGCGGCGGTCCAGAACGTGCCCGACGCCGTTACCGACGTCTTGAGTGCGCACATGGCCAGGTCGCCAGCGGGTGCCCGGCATTAAGCGGCATCAATAAGTCGCGCTGCCCAACACGGCTCGCAGCGCAAGACCGAGAACATTCCCGCAACGCTGCCGAGCTCGACGCGGCTCGATGACCCTATCCGCTCCTGTTGCCGGCGGTGTGGCTGGCGCTACCGCAGGCCATGCACATCTCGATTTGAGCCGACGATGATCAAAGCCCACTCCCAGCGCCTTCTGCAGCCGTTCTCGGCTCAGGTACAGATCGCGGAGACCGAGGTCGCCCGGGCCTTGTCGATGGATGGCGACCTATGGGAATTCCAGTTCATCTTCGCCAACGGTCGTGCCGGTGGTGCGCAGAAGGGGCGCTTCATCCGGGCAGCGCATATCCGCCAAGGCGATCTTCGGCAGGTCATCGACAACCCCTCGACCGACGAGGGCGTGGTGGATGATCGCATCCTGGAGCTGGCGCGGTTTCTGGTTGGGGCAACCTTGCCCTTCGAGGCGGCCGATCGTTATGAATACTGGCTGCTGGACCCGGCGGACGACTCTCCGCTCGCCCTGATCTTCTCCTGCACGGACGCTTCCGAGATGCCCTCCTTTCCGAAGCTCACCGAGTGGCGTGCGCTGCCGGCGGCGGTGATGCCCATCGAGACCACTGAGGCCGAGCAGAGCAACGCTTATGGACCCGTCAACTACCGCCTGGAGCGGGCCGTCGCCGAGCGTGCGGGCTCGCGACCGCGGGCGCGCTGGTTCACGCGGCGCTACCACCAGGCGGAGGACTTTCCGCCATTCCTGGTGCGCGAGGACTGGGGTCACGACGAGCAGCGAGAACTCTGCCAGCGGTACCTGCACCGCCAAGCGCCGCGCCTATTGATGCTGCACGGCGTCGGGCTGGAGGAGCGTCGCCGCATGGAGTGGGCGGCCAAGGCACACGCGCTCGATGTGGCGCGCTTTTTCCCGCTGTACCCGGAGGTTGTCGACAAGGCGGTGATGGACAAGATTCGCATCGAGGCCCGGCTGCGGATGGCGGCGGGCGAGGTGCCCTACGCGATGGGTCGCCGTGACGGCGTGCATTACCAGTGACCTCGATACGCGTTCTCGCGTCGGACTCGGCCCCGCCATTAGCTGCGGTTATAGCCTCCGAAAATGTATGAGTCGCGCGGAATGTGCTGTACTGCTTATACTCGAGTGTGGTTGTCGTCGATTGCGTGTAGGCGAAAACCACAACCTTCGGCCGAACGATCCAAAGATCGCTCGAGCAACGTGGACTCGGCCGCGGCGCGCCACGGGTAAAGAAGGTCCTTGAGGCCGTCGAGTTCGCTGTCACTGTGGAGTTAACATCCAATGATCGCAAGTAACCCTTTCGCGGGTCTCCCGCTCGAACCCGGCGTCATGCAGGCTTACGTCGTCTTGATGGTCCTGTTGGTCATCGGCGGCACACTGCTGGACGTCATGCACAAAAAGAGTGCGAAATACTTCTTTGAGAAGGGCCAGTCGCAGAAGAACATCGCCAAGCGTGAGGTCAGCACCGGCGAGAAGGCCGGCATCGCCATCAGCACGCTCACCAACGAAGTCCTGGCGTCGAGCGAGTTCGAGAACCCCGACCGGCGCTACGCGCACCTGCTCACCATGTACGGGTTCGTCTTCTTCGTCGTCACCACGGCCGTCATGATCTTTGGTCTGCCAGCGGCCGAAGGCGCCTCGTTCACCATCTCCGCGCTGCTTTGGCACCTGGGTGCGCTGTCGATGTGCGTCGGCGGTTCTTGGTTTTGGTTCAAGATCCGTGCCGATGTTCGCTCCGAGGGGAATGCCTGGTACGACGTGCATCAGTCGGACATCTTCGTCGTCTCCCTGCTACTGATGGCCGGCTTTGCGCTGCTCTGGTCCATCCTGCAGGCTGTCACCGGCGCTACCTCGGTTCTCAGCATGATCGCGTTTATCGCCTTCATCGTCGCGGCCACAACGCTGTTCAGCACCATCCTGTGGTCCAAGTTCGCGCACATGTTCTTCAAGCCAGCCGCTGCTTTCCAGAAGAAGGTTGCCGTCGCCGACGGATCGCACGACAAACTGCCTGAAATTCCGGACCTGGCCAGCGCCGAGTGCAAGGAGCTCTACCCGGACATTCCGGAGTACATGGGCGATAACCCGCCGAACATGGGCCTGGGCATCAAGCGCGAAGCGCCCAACCACTACTGAGCCGAGCCATAACCTGAACCGAGCATGACCTGGCCGGTCAGGCCGCAGAGAGGAATTACACATGCCAACCTTCGTTTATATGACGCGCTGCGACGGCTGCGGACAGTGCGTTGACATCTGCCCATCGGACATCATGCACATCGATCCGGTGGTAAGGCGTGCATACAACATCGAGCCGAACATGTGCTGGGAGTGCTACTCCTGCGTCAAAGCGTGCCCGCACAACGCCATCGACGTGCGCGGCTATGCCGACTTCGCTCCCCTTGGCCATTCGGTCCGAGTCCGCCGCGACGAGGAGAAGGGCGTCATCGCTTGGCGCATCATCTTCCGCAACGGCGAGAAGGATATGAACCTGCTCGCCCCGATCACTACCAAGCCTTGGGGCAAGCACATCCCCCAGTTGGCAGACGTACCGTCTCCGAGCAAGGAGCAGCACGGCAGCCAGTATCTGTACAACGAGCCCAAGTACATTCGCTTCGATGAAGGCGAGCTGCACACGCTCAAGTCGAATGGTCTGAAACTCGTCCCCGGCGTGGAGGCTTACTAATGAACTATAAGACGATTGTCGAAGACGACATCGACGTCCTCGTCTGCGGTGCAGGACTGGGCGGCACCGGTGCCGCTTTCGAAGCGCGCTACTGGGGTAAAGACAAGAAGATCGTCATCGCCGAGAAGGCCAACATCGACCGCTCCGGCGCTGTCGCTCAAGGTCTCTACGCGATCAACTGTTATATGGGAACCCGCTTCGGCGAGAACAACCCGGAGGACCACGTCCGCTATGCCCGCATCGATCTGATGGGCATCGTGCGCGAGGACCTGTTGTTCGATATGGCGCGCCACGTGGACTCTGCGGTGCACCAGTTCGAGGAATGGGGTCTGCCGCTGATGCGCAATCCCAAGACCGGTGCCTATCAGCGAGAAGGTCGCTGGCAGATTATGATCCACGGCGAGTCGTACAAGCCGATCGTCGCCGAGGCCGCGAAGAAATCCGCCGACAAGGTGTTCAACCGCGTCTGTGTCACCCACCTCCTGATGGACGAGTCCAAGGAGAACCGCGTCGCCGGCGCTGTCGGCTTCAACGTCCGCACCGGCAACTACCATGTCTTCAAGTCGAAGGCCGTGGTCGTCGCCGCCGGCGGCGCTTCTAACATCTTCAAGCCGCGCTCGGTCGGTGAAGGCGCGGGTCGCGTCTGGTACGCCCCCTGGTCGTCCGGTTCGGCTTACGGACTGTTGATCGGCGCCGGCGCGAAGATGACGCAGATGGAGAACCGCATCGTCCTCGCTCGCTTCAAGGACGGCTATGGCCCGGTCGGTGCGTACTTCCTGCACCTGAAGACCTACACCCAAAACGGCATGGGTGAAGAGTACGAATCGAAGTGGTTCCCGGCTCTGGAAGAGATGGTCGGCAAGCGCTACCTCGACGTCGAGGCATCCCACCGGACGCACCGTCCAATCCCGACCTGTCTGCGTAACCACGCCTTCATCAACGAGGTGAACGCCGGTCGCGGTCCGATCCACATGGTCACCATGGAGGCCTTCCAGGACCCGCATCTCGAAGAGATCGGCTGGCACAACTTCCTGGGCATGACCGTCGGACAGGCCGTGCTCTGGGCGGCGACCGACGTCAATCCGAAATACGAGAATCCGGAGCTGACCACCTCCGAGCCTTATGTCATGGGTTCGCACGCCACCGGTTGCGGGGCCTGGTGCTCGGGTCCGGAAGACGTCTCGCCGAACGAGTACTTCTGGGGCTACAACCGGATGACCACGGTCGAGGGCCTGTTCGGGGCCGGAGACGCGGTGGGCGGTACCCCGCACGCCTTCTCGTCCGGTTCCTTCACCGAAGGCCGGCTGGCCGCGAAGGCCGCTTGCAAGTACATCGACGACGGCAAGGGTGAGGGGATTCGCGTCTCTGATGCGCAGATCAACAAGCGCAAGGAAGAGATCTACAAGCCGATGGAGCACTACAAGATCTATCGCAACGAGATCACCGCGGGCAGCGTCAACCCGAACTACATCAATCCGCGTCAGGGCCTCGATCGGCTGCAGAAGCTGATGGACGAATATTGCGGTGGCGTTACGGTCAACTACATGACCAACGAGAAGCTGCTGAATATCGGTCTGAAGAAGCTCAAGCTCCTGGAGGAGGATCTCGAGAAGCTCGCCGCCGAGAACATCCACGAGCTGCTGCGGGCGTGGGAGCTGAAGCATCGCCACCTCACCTCCGAGGCTGTCATGCACCACACCCTGTTCCGGAAGGAGACCCGTTGGCCCGGTTACTACTACCGCGGCGATGCGATGAAGGTGGATGACGAGAACTGGCACGTGCTCACAGTCTCTCGCCGCGATCCCGAGACGGGCGAGTACACCATGGAAAAGGCCCCGTGCTACCACCTGGTTGACGAACAGCCGGAGGCTGCGGCGGCGTAAGCTTCCTCATCGACGGTCGCCCGGGGTCCTTGCAAGGGCCCCGGGCATGTCTTGCAGCCCGGTGCGCTTCGTGTTCGACACAAACCGCCCGAGAGATGGCGGTATCGTATGAATATCAACGACTTATCAGAACAAGAGATCCTTGATATCGCCCACCCGATGTGGGACGAACTGATTCAGTACTCGAACAAGGGTCAGTACGGTAAATTCATTCGAAAATTCTCCTACGAGCTGCTGCTCGGCCTGAATGAGGTCGAGCTCGGCAAGCAGTTCAAGCACAGCACCCTGAGTCGCAATCTCAGCGAAGAGCGGGATTTCCTTGGCCTCATCCGTCGCGGTGAGCACGTGACCGCCCTGTATCGCGTTCGGAGCACGGAAAAGGAAGGCGAATGGCTCGGCCGGATGGTGCTCGGGTACGAGAAGGGGGAGGTGCGGATCTTCGCCGCGTCGATCTTCTGAACCATGTCAGAAACGATCCAACACAGTAAATACGTCGAGCTCAAGTACAAGGTGATCGACGCGAAGACCGGGGGACTCCTGACCTCGGTGGACTTTCCTCTTGGCTACGTGCACGGCATCAACGACGTCTTGTCCGCTCAGGTCATGGCGGAGTTGGAAGGCAGGACGGTGGGCGAGACCATCCGCGTCGAGTTGGACGGAAAGAAGATCTTCGGCCCCAGGGATGAGTCACTGGTCATCTCCGACTACATCGAGAACGTGCCGGAGGAGTACCGCGAGGTGGGTACCACCATCGTCATGCAGAACGACGAGGGCAAGACCAAGACCTTTTTAGTCACGCGGATCGATGAGAAGACGCTGACCGTGGACGGCAACAACCCGCTGTGCGGACGCCAAGTGGTTTTTGAGCTCGAAATCCTAGCCGTTCGTGATGCGACCGAGGCGGAGATCGCTGCCGGCGGTAAGGTGGAATCCAGACCCGAGCTCGCGGGCGTCAAGCCGGTGCGGCTTTGACGTCGAGCTCACGCAACGCTTCCGCAAAGGGTATGAGCGCATGCAGCTGAACCTCGACGCGACCGTCTTCGAAGAGCAGCAAGTGCTGCTGGTTCGAGAGTTAGTTCAGAACATCCGGGTGAAGCTGCAAGAGGCCGGCCTGTCTGGAGCTCAGCTCGAAGAGACCACCGCGAGCATCGCGTTCAGCGTCGTCAGCACCCTGGACGATAACGCCGCGATCCAGATCGACGGCACAGAGGTCCATCCCTATCTGACCTTTCGGACCGCGGACGAAGAGCTGACCCACTGCGGCGAGAATTCGTACCTGCATGAGTTCGTTTATGAAGTTTTGCAGGCGCTGTTCCAGAAGTGACCCGAGGCGGCGTTTGCCCGACCCTGAAAGCAAGGGCCGCACCCGATCGCGCCTCGATCGCTTACCACGCGGGGCGTCGCCTCCTGCCGGGCACGCCCCATTGATCCTGAAATGGCATAGTGAGAGAGCATAAGCCAATGAGCCAAGCACCCAAGAGCAGACCAAAGGTTCCGGATGGCCGGGCCCGGTATTACACCACGAAGCAGATGGCCGCGAACGACAAGGGCTTTGTCGGCTACCAGACCGTCTGGGACAACCTCCAGAAAGAGGCCGAGTATAAGAAGCCGAAGCAGCCATAACCCCGCCGCTGTGTGACCTGACGACCGGCCCTACGAAACGCTGATCCCGTCAGCGCTTCACCGACTGGTTCGATGCGAACAGCGCCGCCGCCATGCGGCGGCGCCGTCTCGACACCTCAATTGATCGACTGGTAGTAGTCCATTAGGATCCGGGCAACCTCGGGGCGGGAGAATTCCGCCGGCGGCGCTTGGCCGCGACCGAGCATCTCGCGGACTTTCGTCCCAGACAGCAGCACGAAGTCTTCCTTGCTGTGATCCGGGGCGTCACGCATCATGACTACGCGTTCGAGCTTCTTCGAGTACGCGGTGTGGTCCGCCCGGAAGATCTCGATGTCCAGCACCCCTTCGGGGACCTCTTCGTCGAAGATCGTTTGGGCTTCGAAAGCCCCATAGTAATCGCCGACACCGGCGTGATCGCGGCCGACGATGAAATGGGTCGCGCCCATGTTCTGGCGGAAATACGCGTGCAGCACGGCTTCGCGCGGACCTGCGTAGAGCATATCGAAGCCGTAGCCGGTGATCATGACCGTGTTGGGCGGGAAATAGAGCTCGGCCATCTTGCGAATTGCCGCATCGCGCACCGGCGCCGGGATGTCACCCGGCTTCAGCTTGCCGAGTAGCATGTGGATCACGACGCCGTCGCCTCCCACCGCGTCCATCGCCATCTTGCACAACTCTTCGTGCGCACGGTGCATCGGGTTGCGGGTCTGAAAGGCAACGACCTTGTTCCATCCCCGCTCCTGGATCTCGTTGCGGATCTCGACCGCGGTGCGGAAGGTGTCGGGGAAGTCGTTCTGGAAATAGGAGAAGCTCAGGACCTCGATCGGCCCCGAGATGGCGGTCTGGCCTTGGCTGTTGAAGGTCTGCACGCCGGGATGCTCGGGGTCGCTGGTGCGGTAGACCTTCTCGGTCATCAACGCCATCTGGTCGTCGGAGACCGTTTCGACGGCCGTGACGTCCATCACCGCGAGGACCGGGTGGCCTTCGGCATTCGGGTCCCTTAGGGCGATACGCTCGGCTCCGCGCAGCGCGTCGGCCGACTCGACGAGGCAGAGCACCGGGACCGGGAAGAAACTCCCGTCCGACATCCGCATGGTCTCGGCAACGCTGACAGCGTCGGCGACGTTCATGAAGCCGGCCAGCGGGCTAAAGTAGCCTGCACCCATCATCACCGCATTCGCAGCGGCTTGGGAGCTGACCATGATGGACGGCAAGGATTCGGCCTCCCGCGTCAGTCGATGGTGACGTTCGGGGTCGTAGACGAAGCGCGGTTGAAGCTCGTCAGCGCCAATGGGCTTGATCATCGGTTAACCTCCCAAGGGTGAGAAAAGGACTCGAACGACGCCGTGCGTGCGCAGGATGCCTCGCTGCTCTCTGCTTTTAATGCCTTGTTCTATAGGGCAAATCTGCAGTATTGGGACCGCGGCGGCAGTCGCCGGGATAAACTATCAAAGCTTGCATGGTTGCGCTCAGCGTTTCTTTTTATACCCGGAATGATCGATTTATGAGGGCACGGCCCGCTTCCGCCTCTGCTCCCTGTACTGGGGTCGGACACTTGACGTTGGACGAAATGATCGAGACAGGCTCTTCGAATCAGTGCCGCACCCCCATCCTCGCGGTCGTGGTCCCGACCTACAACGAAGCCGAGAACCTCCCGGTGATCGTTGCGCGCCTCGAGGAGGCGCTGGCGGGGATCGATTGGGAGCTCATCTTCGTCGACGACGATTCGCCGGACGGTACCGCAGGGCGTATTCGCGGGATCGCGTGCCGCAACCCGCGGTTGCGCGTGCTCCAGCGCATCGGGCGGCGTGGGCTCTCGTCCGCCTGTATCGAAGGGATGCTGGCGACCTCTGCACCCTATATCGCTGTGATGGACGCGGACCTGCAGCATGATGAGCGACTGCTGCCCGAGATGCTGCGGCTGCTGCGCAGCGATCCACTGGATGTTGTGGTCGGCAGCCGCTACATCGCAGGTGGGGCGGTGGGGGAATGGGACCACCGGCGCGCATCGATGAGCCGCGTGGCAACCTGGCTCGGTCACCGTCTCATCAAGGTCGACCTCAAAGACCCGATGAGCGGCTTCTTCATGCTGCGGGCTGAGGTGCTTCAGGCCTGCGTGCGGGAGCTGAGCGGGGTCGGTTACAAGATCCTGCTCGACCTGTTCGCCACCCATCCCGGCCCATTGCGGTTTCGGGAGCTGCCGTACCGGTTCCGGCCGCGGCAGGCGGGTGAGAGCAAGCTCGATAACGCGGTCCTCTGGGAATACCTGTTGATGTTGATTCAGAAGGTGGTCGGCCCGGTGATTCCGGCGCGCTTCATCGCCTTTTCGCTCATCGGCGCCTCGGGCGTGCTCGTGCACATGCTCGTGCTCTGGTTGTCGTTCAAGCTTGTCGGGAGCAGCTTCCTGCTCGGCCAGACCATTGCGGCGCTGGTCGCGATGACGTCGAACTTCTTCTTGAACAACGTCTTCACTTACAGGGATATGCGCCTCAGAGGCTGGGACATGCTGCGAGGGTGGCTGTCATTCGTCGCTGCCTGCAGCATCGGTGCGTTGGCCAACGTCGGTATCGCCACCTGGATCTTCGAGACACACTCGCTCTGGGTCTTGTCCGCGCTGGCGGGTATCCTGGTCGGTGCCGTCTGGAATTATGCGGTTACGGCGGTGTATACCTGGAAGCGGCCAAAGACCGCTTAGTGGTGTCCGGTTGGCGGTGGGCAGGCGTCGCCGCGGGCCGGCTCGAGGGGCTTGCGTTATCGAGCCGATGGGGGCCGTGCCTCGGATCCTTGCGGCGCCTGCTTTTGTAACAGGTGGATACATTCCGCAACCGATTGTTGCGGAATGGCGGCGGGCCGGTCGTAGAAAATCAATAAGCAAAGTCTAATATAGAGGCATCTTTCCTACCATCAGGGTGCAAATCATGCCCAACTCCACACTCATCGCCGGTGGCTTCAGCCTCCTCTTGCTCGTCGCCGGAACCGCGCCTGCCAAGAATACGGCGACGATCGGCAAGTCGTTATCCGCGCGCCCGGTTGTCGATGCGGCAGCGCTCCATTGCGTCAACGCCGACCAAAACCCCTTTCCGACCCAGGCGATGGCGACCGCGTTCGCCGACTATCTGCGCTGGACCAAAGCAGAGGGTCTGAGTCGGCTTGCCGCGTTCAAGGTCCTTGCCAATCCAGCCTATGCCGCTCAGGTCCAGTTGCCGAGCGAGCGGATGGCCGAACAGTTCCAGGCCTATCTCGACTGGACGAAGGCCGAAGGGGTGAGTCCTTACTACGCCTTCAATGTGACCAATTTCGACTGAAGATGCGCTGATTCTCCAGCGGTTTTGGCCGTTCTCGTCGTCGGCGGACCAAGCCGCCGACGCAGGTGCGCCAACCTGCCGCGAACCTCCATCCACCCGCGTCGGCATTGCCGGCGCGGGTTTTTTGTGTCCGAAGGCGAGTCGATTGGTATTGCGTTACGGACTCATGTCCGCTAGCGTCCGCTAGCGCCATTGGCATAGGCCCTGTAGGGGATTGCACAGGCGCAAACGCCCGCTGATAAGCGCCATATCCACACTGAAAGCGAGGTCTAATGATGCGCATCCTGTCAACCGCTTTGGTCGCCGCCGCGACCATGCTCGGCGCGGCTTATGCGGCCGCCGATGAGCCGATCCTGATCAAATTCTCGCATGTCGTCGCCGAGAACACGCCCAAAGGCCTGATGGCGAAGCGCTTTCAGGAGCTCGTCGCAGAGAAGACGGACGGAGAGGTCACGGTCGAGGTGTATCCGAACTCGCAGCTGTTTGGTGATGACAAGGTGCTGGAGGCGATGCTGCTCGGGGACGTGCAGATGGCTGCCCCGGCATTGTCGAAGTTCAGCCGCTACACCGATGTCCTTGCGCTCTATGATCTGCCTTTCCTGTTCGAAGACCTCGATGCGGTGGACCGCTTTCAGCAGAGTGAAGAAGGCCAGGAGATGCTCAANGCCATCTCTGGTAAGGGACTGATCGGGCTTGGCTACCTCCACAACGGCATGAAACAGCTTTCGGCCAGCGAGCCGCTGCGTGTGCCGGAGGATGCCGAAGGCATGAAGTTCCGTATCATGTCGTCCGAAGTCCTCGAGGCACAGTTCGAGGCGGTCGATGCGGCTCCGCTCAAGAAGCCGTTCTCAGAGGTCTTTACCCTGCTGCAGACGAAAGCGATCGACGGCCAAGAGAATACCTGGTCGAACATCTACTCGAAGAAATTCTTCGAGGTCCAACCGTACATCACCGAAACCAATCACGGACTGCTCGACTACATGGTCGTGACCTCGAAGGAGTTTTGGTCCGAGCTCACCGATGAGCAGCGCAGCGAGGTCACGGCGGCGCTCGACGAGGCACTTGCCTACGGAAACAAGGTCGCGCGCGACAAGGCGATCGAGGACAAGCAGAAGATCGCCGAGTCCGGCCGGACCGAGATCATCGAGCTGACCCCGGCGCAGCGTGAACAGTGGGTCGAAGCGATGAAGCCGGTCTGGGACCAGTTCGAAGACGAGATTGGCGCGGAGCGGATCGAGGCCGCCTACCAGTCGAACGACGACTGAGGGCATCGGGGTAACTTGACACTGCGCCCGCGGCTGCCCGTTTCGCCCTGCCTCGCGTCCGCAGATCAATAGAGGGTTGACCGATGCTGCGTCGGTTCATCAATCAGGCCGAGGAGTCGATCATTTCGCTGCTGCTGGTGGTGATGACGCTGCTCGTCTTCTACGAGGTGATACTGCGCTTCGGCTTCGGCACCGGGGTGAGCTGGGCTCAAGAGGGGACGCTGCACCTTTCGGCATGGTTCGTCCTGTTCGGGGCCTCCTACGGCATCAAGGTCGGGTCGCATATCGGCGTGGACGCATTCGTGCGTCTGTTCCGGCCGGTTGGACAGCGCGTCATCACCGCCATCGCGGTGCTGCTGTCATTGATCTACTGCGGTCTGTTCATCTATGGGTCCTGGGTTTACCTCGAGAAGATGCACTTGATCGGCATCGAACTCGAGGACATCCCGATCCCTGCCTGGCTTGCCCACGGCATCCTCCTGGTGGGTTTTTTCTTGCTCTCGTTGCGTTTGCTCGGCCTGCTATACCGTGTGGCGCGAGGGAGGGCGACCGGCTTTCAACAGGTCGGCGAAGCCGAGGAGAGCATGCGTTTGGCCGAGTCGCTGCGAGGGGAACCGAGCGCCGAGTTGGGATCGGATAAGGGGTCGTCGCAAGGAGCAGCTGAAGGGCCAGAGCGGGGACCAGATCAGGGACGAAACCCGCTCGCGAGCGGGAGTGCCCGTCCGCGATGACCACCGCCACCCTGTTTCTGCTGCTGTTCGGCTGCATGCTGCTCGGCATGCCGATCGCGATCGCGCTCGGCTTCTCGAGCATCGTGACCATCTTATTGTTCTCGAATGACTCGTTGGCGTCGATCGCGCTCAAGCTGTTCGAGGCCCTGTCGGCGCACTACACGCTGCTCGCGATCCCGTTCTTCATCTTGTCGTCACAGTTCCTGTCGACGGGGGGAGTGGCGAAGCGGCTGATCCGGTTTGCGGTTGGCGTCGTGGGCCATATCAAGGGCGGCCTGGCAATGGCGTCGGTGCTGGCCTGCATGCTGTTCGCAGCGGTATCCGGGTCGTCGCCGGCGACCGTCGCGGCGATCGGGACCATCGTCATCGCCGGCATGGTCAAGTCCGGCTATCCGAAGGCCTTCGCGTCCGGCGTGATCACGAATGCGGGCACGCTGGGTATCCTGATCCCGCCGTCGATCGTGATGCTGGTCTATTCCGCCGCAACCGAGGTTTCCGCGGCCAAGATGTTCATGGCCGGTTTCATCCCGGGCCTGATGATGGGCGGCCTGCTGATGGTCGCGATCTACATCGTCGCCCGGATCAAGCGCTTGCCCGCCCAGCCCTGGCCGGGCTTGCGCGAGGTCGCTGCGGCGGCATTCAGCGCCTCGGGGGGCATCCTGCTGATCGTGATCGTGCTCGGCTCGATCTACGGCGGGGTCGCGAGCCCTACCGAGGCCGCCGCGGTCTCGGCGATCTACGCCTTTCTGGTCGCGGTAATCGGTTATCGCGACATGGGACCCCTGAAGGAGACGCCCTGGCGCCGACCGGGCGAGCGCTTCGGCTCGTTGCTGCTGCGCAACGCCTGGCAGGTGCCGCTCGCGCTCGGTCAGAGTGTCGCGCATCCGGAGGTACGCAAGACCGTTCTGGATGCGTCCAAGGTGAGCATCATGCTCTTGTTCATCATCGCGAACGCGATGTTGTTCGCGCACGTGCTGACCACCGAGCGCATCCCGCACCAGATCGCCGAGGCCATCGTCTCGCATGGACTCGAGCCCTGGATGTTTCTGGTGGTGATGAACCTGCTGTTGCTGGCGGCGGGCAATTTCATGGAACCGTCGGCG
>JGI12210J13797_10443039_pt1 | contig 15199 bp, 8 predicted proteins | sample ElkSlonscriptome_3_FD_13797 | JGI IMG/M metagenome (IMG submission 13797)
CGCCCCACACCGAGATGGGCCAGGGCGCGCAGACCGGATTGCTCCAGATCGTGCTCGAGGAGCTAGACGCCGACCCTTCGAAGACCACGGTGGAACTCGCGCCTACCACCCCGCAGTTCGCCAACAGCGACAACTTCGCCGGCTTGGTGATGGGCGACAGTGACCTCACGGGTTGGTCCAAGGACTTCATGGAGAAGACCTTCGGTCGCGGCGCCCAGTTCATGGGCCTTCAGATCACCGGCGGTAGCACCTCGATCCGCTTCACCGGCTGGAAGGGCATGCGTCGCGCGGCTGCGGCCGCCCGCCAGATGCTCGCCGAAGCCGGGGCCGAGAAGCTCGGCGTGCCGGTTGCGGACGTGACCACGGCCGACGGTGAGGTCATCCACGCTTCGAGCGGCAAGAGGGTGGGGTACGGCGAGCTGGCCGAGGCCGCGGCGGCGCGTTCGCTGCCCGAGTCACCGGCCTTCAAGGATGCCGCATCGTGGAAGTACATCGGCAAGCCGTTCCCGCGTGTCGACATCCCCGACAAGGTCTTCGCCAAAGCCGTTTACGGCATCGACGTCGAGGTCCCCGAGATGCGGTACGCGGCGGTCGCGCCCCCACCGGTGGCGCTCGCCACCGTCACGGGGGTGGAGAACGAGGCCGAGCTGACACCGCGTCGCGGTGTAGAAGCGGTGATCGTGATGCGCGACGCCGTGGCCGTGGTCGCCAACAATCCCTGGCGCGCCGAGCAAGCGGCGCGAGCGGCCAAGGTCACCTACGAACCGCCCGAGGGCGGTGCGGTCGACAGCGCGCAGCTCCTCGAGAAGCAGCGGGCGACCATCGAGGCGGGCGAGCTAGAGAGCGTGCACAGCGTCGGCGATGCCGCAGGGGCACTGGCCTCCGGCGAAGTCATCGAGGCCGAGTACCTCGCGCCCTTCCTGGCGCACGCGCCCATGGAGCCCCTCAACGCCACCGTGTGGACCGACGGCGCCCAGGTCCATGTCGCCAGCGGCGTTCAAGCCCCGCTCAACGCTCGCGCGGCCGTCGCCAAGTTCATGGATCGCGACCTCGAGGACGTCGTCTTTCACACCCACACCATGGGAGGAGGCTTCGGGCGTCGTGGCGGTACATCCGACGCGAACAACAACTGGCTGCGACAGGCCGTCGACATCCATGAGGCGGTGGGGGGGGCCGTCAAGCTGACCTGGTCGCGTGAGGCCGACGTACAGCTGTGCTCGTTCCGCCCCGCCGACGTCGCGCGCATGCGGGCGGTGCTCGGCCCAGATGGCAAGCCCACCGCATGGCACGCCCAGACCTACGCGAAGATCGGGAGCGTTCACGAGGCGACGCCCCGTTACACGATTCCCAACGTCGCGATCGACACCGCGGCGGCCGAGCCCGCCTTGCCGTTCGCTTATTGGCGCAGCGTCGACGCTTCGACCCATGGCTTTTTCATCGAGTCCTTCATCGACGAACTGGCTCGCGCGGCGCAGCAGGACCCGATCGACTACCGGCTGTCCTTGCTCCCCGAGGGCCGTCACGCGCGCGTCATCCGACGCGTTGCCGAGATGTCTGGATGGGGCAAGCCAGGCCCTGAGGGTACGGCGAAGGGCGTAGCGATGTTCGAGTGCTTCGGTAGCATCGTCGCCCAGGTGGCCGAGGTCTCCCACGAAGACGACATTCCGCGTGTTCACCGCGTTTGGTGCGTCGCCGACTGCGGGGTTGCCATCAATCCCAACGCGGTCGAGGCGCAGATGCAGGGCGGCATCGTCTACGGACTCTCCGCTGCCCTCTATGGCGCGATCACCGCCAAGGAGGGTCGTATCGAGCAGAGTAACTTTCACGACTATCGGGTCATCCGATTCTCCGACGGACCCCGAATCGACGTCGACATCCTCACCAGCCTCGATGCGCCGGTGGGTGGCGCGGGTGAACCCGGCACGCCGCCCATCGCCCCTGCCGTCGGCAACGCCATGGCCGCGCTCGGGGGCCGTCCTCGTGCTCTCCCCTTCGCGTGACCACCCTTTGTGGCAGGGCGCGGCGGTGATGATGAGGTAGCTCGAGATGGTGCTACGGGCCACCGAGGCCGGGGGCCTCCCGGCCCGTGCTCTCGACGTAGCCCCGATAGCCGCCCGGGTAGGTCGTCGCTCCTTCGGGGCTGAGCTCGAGGACCCGATTGGCGAGCTCGGCGAGGAAGTAGCGGTCGTGGGAGACGAAGAGCATGGTCCCCTCGAACTTGCGCAGGGCCTCTACGAGCATCGCTTTGGTGTCCATGTCGAGGTGGTTGGTCGGCTCGTCGAGAACCAGGAAGTTAGGCGGGTTGTAGAGCATCTTCGCGATGACCAAGCGCGCCTTCTCGCCGCCGGACAGGATCCGGCACGGCTTGTCGACCTCGTCGCCAGAGAAGCCGAAGGCCCCGCCTAGGGTGTGGAGTGCCGCGAGCGGTGCCATTGGGTGGGCTGCCTGAAGGGTCTCGAGCACTGTTTGAGCCGGCTCGAGCAGCTCCATCGCATGCTGAGCGAAGTAGCCCAAGACCACCGACGCTCCGATGGTGACTTCGCCTTGATCGGGCTGGCTCTCCCCGGCGACGAGCCGCAGCAGCGTCGACTTTCCAGAGCCATTGACCCCCATCACGCACCACCGCTCTCCCCGTCGGACGAGGAGGTCGAAGTCGTCGTAGATCACGTGGTCGCCGTAGGCCTTGCGAACGCCATCGAGCGTGAGCACGTCGTCGCCCGAACGAGGAGGCGACCGGAACTCGAACTGGATCTGCCGCCGACGCTTGGGCGGCTCGATCCGCTCGATCTTGTCGAGCTTCTTGATACGTGACTGGACCTGGGCGGCGTGGCTCGCCCTCGCCTTGAAGCGAGCGATGAAGGCTTCTTCCTTGGCCAGCATGGCCGCCTGACGTGCGGCCTGAGCCTCGAGCTGCGTCTGTGCGATGGCGCGCTGCTCCTCGTAGAAGTCGTAGTTTCCCGAGTAGGTCGTCAAGGCGCCGCCATCGATCTCGACGATCTTGCCGCAGAGTCGATTGAGCAGCTCCCGATCGTGAGAGGTGATGATCAGTCCTCCCTCAAACGCCCGCAGAAAATTCTCGAGCCAGATGATCGACTCGATGTCGAGGTGGTTGGTCGGCTCGTCGAGGAGCAGCGCATCGGGGGCCATGAGGAGGATGCGGGCGAGCGCGACCCGCATCTTCCACCCGCCCGAGAGCTTCCCGACGTCGTCGTCGACCACATCCTCGCGAAAGCTCAGTCCGGCGAGGATCTCTCGGGCGCTCGCCTCGAGGCCGTAGCCTCCCAGCTCTTGGAACCGGGCTTGGACTTCGCCGAACCGCTCGATGTTCGCCTCGAGCTCCTCGGTGCGCTCCGGGTCGGCCATCGCCGCTTCGAGCTCGGCGAGCTCGGCGCCGAGCTCGGAGACTTCGCCCGCCCCCGCGAGGGTCTCGGCCAACACGGTGCGGCCACTCATCTCACCCTGGTCTTGGTCGAAGTAGCCTACCGTGACGCCCCGGTTGATGAGCACCTGGCCCTCATCGGGCTCTTCGCGTCGGGTGATGAGCCGGAAAATGGTCGACTTGCCGGCCCCGTTGGGGCCCACGAGGCCCACCTTCTCGCCAGGGTTCAGGCTCATCGAAGACTCGAGGAACAGGACCTGACGTCCGTGCTGCCTGGAGACGTTGTCGAGACGAATCACGCGGACTGCATACCAGCTCGAGGAGAGCACCGCTGCCCTTGCCCTCCGACGGGCACACCGGCATCCCCATCGACATGACCACCTCAGACCCTTCCGCTTCCCGCCCGCGGGTCGGACTCGTGTTCTCTGGCGGGCCTGCGCCCGGCGCAAACGCAGTCATCACGGCCGCCGCGAGCTCGCTGCGGCGTGCGGGGTACGACCCGGTGGGGTTCCTCCATGGATACTCGGCGTTCGAGACGTACGACCGAGAGCGTGGCCCGCTGGTGGAGGGGCGTGACTATCGCATCATCGAGGATCGCGATTTACGTGGCCTGCGCAACAGCCGTGGCGTCTTCATCGGCACCGCGCGCGCCAACCCGGGCAAGCAGATCCGCCGCCCAGAAGATCTCGCAGACCCCGAGAAGGCGGAGGGACTCCGTCGTGTTTACGAGGGCCTCGTCGACACGGGGGTGGAGGCGCTCATCTCGATCGGCGGCGACGACACTCTCAAGACGGCCAACTTCCTCTACGCCTATCAGCAGCTTCTCCCGGCGGATGCGGTCAGGGTGCGTGTGATCCACGTCCCCAAGACGATCGACAACGACTACCAGGGAATCGACTTCACCTTCGGGTTCTTCACCGCGGTCGACGTCATGGCCAAGGAGCTCCTCAACATTCGCGCCGACGCCATCGCGACGCGTCGGTATTACGTGGTCGAGACGATGGGCCGCAAAGCCGGATGGCTCGCCTACGGCGTCGCCGTGGCCGGCGAGGCGCATCTCGTGCTCGGCGTCGAGGACGTCACCGGAGCGCTGGAGGACGACGGGTGTCTGAACCTGACCGCTCTGGCCGATCGCGTCTGTGATCTCATCGAGGCGCGGGAGGCGGCGGGCAAGCACTACGGTACCGTGGTGCTCGCCGAGGGCCTCGCGGAGATGCTTCCCGCCCGGGAGATCGATGGGCTCGACCGCGACGAGCACGGCCATCTCTCGCTCAGCCGGATGGACCTCGGCAAGCTGGTGGCCGCGCTGGCCGCGGCTCGCTTCGAAGCGCGGACTGGACGCGAGCAGAAGATCACCGGACTGCAGCTCGGCTACGAAGCCCGCTGCGCCGCACCGCACGCCTTCGACGTCATGCTCGGATGCCAGCTTGGGCTCGGCGCCTTCCGGGCGCTCACCGAGGAGGGGCTCGACGGCCACATGGTGAGCGTCTCGGGCCAGCTCGACTTGCACTACGTGAAGTTCTCCGACCTCGTCGATCCGAAGACGCTGGTCACCAAGGTCCGCTTCATCGATGGAGACAGTGACTTTCAGCAGCTCGCCCGGCGCCTCGAGACGCGCTTGCCGCTGTCGCCGCCCCGCTAGAACTCCTCGAGGTTCTCGGCCAGGAACTCCAAGATGATTCCGTTGTTTCGGTGGTAGCGCTCAGGGACGTCGTCCCACTCCCAGGCGTAGGCCTCGTCGGCCCACTGGACGACATCCATGATCTTCCGCGTGAAGGGAGGGAAACGCGCGTTCTGGGTTCCGGGGACATCGACCCAATAGCCGCTGAAGACCAGAAAGGCGTTGTGAGGATCGTAGCCCTCGACGTCCTCGACGATGCGACTCTGCAGCTCCGAGAGGCCGAGGGATCTCAGCGCGTAGTGAGGAACCCGCTGCGAGCGGAGGAAGCCAGGGGCCAGGATCTGCTCGGGGACCATCTCCGTCGGCGTGTCGTTCTCTTCGCCGTCCTCCTCGCGCATCACACGCTTGTCGAGATAGCCGGCTAGCTCCCGCAGGAGCGACAGTTGATAGACGCCGCTCGTGGGGTAGAGCGCATGCGAGCCCTCGGCCACGGCGACGACCGGGTGTCGGCCCATCTTCAGCGTGCGCGGGTCGTCGTATCGAACTCTCAGCCGCCCTTGCGTCCATCGCTTGAGCCTCGAGAGAAAGGAGATCGCCTGGTTCTCGAGGTGCCCGGAGATGATCATCGAGCTGGGCCCCTCGGTCGACTCGAACACCAACGTCATACTCTCGCGGTCGAAGACGTGGGGCCCGATCCCCGTCAACCGCGCGATGCCCGCCTTGGTATCGAAGGCGTAGATGAGATGGTAGCTGATGAAGAAGCGTTCGCGGTCGGGGTCTTCGGCGTAGGAGTAGTAGATGGTGGCGTTGCGAGGGTCACCGCCGAGCTTGGCGAAGACGCTGCGCCACATGCTCAGGAAGTTGAAGTCGAGCAGGTAGTCGGCGTGGCCGTTGAAGCGCATGAACTCGCCGAGCTGCGGCAACGGAATCGACTCGCGTCCGAAGATCGTCTTGATCTTCATGCGGTCGCCGCTGTTCATGACCTCCTCGGCCGTGAGCAGCGTCTCGAGCGATACGGGGAAGTACTTCTCGGCCTGGCTGAACACGAAGACGGGCGCGAAGCGTCGTGCGAGCTCGTCGATCTGCTCCCGGTCGAGTCGAAGCTCGGTCTGCACGAAGAGCAGCTGCTTCCACAGCTCCTTGCGCCATCTCCCCCGAGGACAAGAGGCATGGATCGTGAGCTCCCACACGCCGTGGGGATCGATGCCCTCGTCGAAGACGAGCTCGAAGCCCGGGTCTTCGGGCGAGATGGCCCCCTGTTTTTGGTGGTTCCCGCACACGACCCGGTAGTCGAGCTCGAAGGGCCCCTCACGCCGCAGCACTGCCCTCACGTCCTCGGGGTGGGTCCGCAGAGCGGTCAGGTCGAGCTCGAGCACCCGGTTGCCATGCTCGTCGAGACGCGTCGTTCGGATGTCGAGCATCCGCCGGACTGAGGGAGGGGCAGTCATGAAGCGAGTGGATCCTACACGTCGATGAGGCGGCTCATCGCGATGTCGACGTCAGACGTCGAGCAAGCTCGCCATCGAGCGTGCGGCGGCCTCGCAAGGGGCTCGCGGCTACTCATCGGGAGGCGTCTCGACGCTGACCGCGCGCAACCGGAAGATCTTTCCGCCGCCGAGGGTCTTGATGACGACCTCGTCGGGCGTGACCAGGGTGCCGTCGAGCAGGTCACCGTCGAGAAAGACCCACGCACCGGGCTGTAGCTTCTTCATCTCTGCGAGGGCGGTGGCGTCGGCCGGAATGACGTAGAGCATCTCGATGGAGCCCTTGGGCTGGGTGGGGGCCTTCCAGCTGACGTTGCCATCCTCCATGTCGGTGATCTCCACTTTGGAGGGATCGGCGTACTCACCAGTGACCAGGATGAGCTGGTGCGTGATGAACTCGGCGGGAGCCGACCGAACCCGTCCCACCTGGTGCACGTAGCCGACGATCTCCGGCTCCATGTTCCAATTGGCGGAGTAAGTCTCGCCGTCGAAGAGCAGCACGCCGTCTGGATCCTCCGACAGCCGCGCCACGATCTCTGCCGGGTCGGGCGGGAACCAGTCGTCCCAGTACTGGATGTAGACGTTGACTGCGATGATGAGCCCGAGGACGCCGAGGATGATGAAGGTCCTGAGGTTGGAGGGCGACTCGTCCGGAGCCGCCGGGGGAACCCAAGCGCCGCGGGGGGACGTCGAAGCTCCGGGGCCCGGTGCGCTCTCGCGTGCCGCGACCGGGGGGACGGCGCCCCCGGCTCGAGGAGAACCAGGTCCCCGACCGGGTGCACCCGGTCCGGCAGGAGGCGTCGCGGGCGCCACCGGTCGAAATTCCTGCTCGCGTCTCACGGCCGCCGGGTCGACGTCGAGCTCGATGTCTAGATGGTCGCTCGCGCCGTCTTCGTCGAAGGGGTCATGCACGCGAAGGCGATCCTATCGCAGGTCGTCCCGCCAATGGGAAGCGCCCTCATCCGAGTTCGAGCGGTCGCGTCGAAGCGCTCATGCGCCCCCGTTTCAGGATTTAGGGACTGACGTAAGTGATTGAAGTTACTTGTTCGCGTCGGCCTCGAGTGACGGAGTACTTGTCGCCGCGTCGAATTTTCGACACATCATGACCAGGTATACACGTGTCTAATCTAGCTGCGACCGAGCGTCTTCGGACCGTCATCGAGGTGGTCCGGGACAACGCGACCGAGACCGAGCACGCGATCACGTTCGTGCGCGCCAACGGAGAGGAGCGGGTCGTCTCGTATCCGGATCTGTGGGTGGAGGTCCGACGTCGAGCTGCGGCCTTCGCGGCGCGCGGGCTGCAGAAGGGCGACCGGGTGGCGCTGGTCTTGCCTGAGCCGGACGAGTTCGTCCTCACCTTCCTCGGCGCCCTCGCGGCCGGCGTGGTGGCGGTTCCGATGTACCCGCCGCAGACGTTGGCCAAGGTCGAAGCCTACGGCGCGACCCTGCGTCACGTGCTGGGAGCGTCGGAAGCCAAGGCCCTCGTCGCCGGCGAGGGGATCCGGTCGATGCTGGCCGAGCAGATCGTCGGCGACGGCTTGCCCATCTGGCTCGAGCGCGACCTCCGCGTCGATACGGTGCCGGAGGAGCTCACCACCGCGGTCGGCATGGACGATCTGGCCTTCCTTCAGTTCACCTCCGGGAGCACCTCGCAGCCGAAGGGGGTCATGGTGACCTTTGGCAACCTCGCCGCCAACGCCCACGCGATCATGTTCGACGGGCTCGAAGCGACGCCGCAGGACAAGGGCGTGAGCTGGCTGCCGCTCTTCCACGACATGGGTCTCATCGGGTTCGTGGTCGCGCCGCTCTACGCCAAGGTTCAGGTGATGTTCCTGCCTACGATGAGCTTCATCCGTCGGCCTTCGACTTGGCTCGACGCCATCCACCGCTTCCGCGGCACGATCACATTCGCCCCCAACTTCGCCTTTGCGCTGGCCACCCGCGCCGTTCGTGCCTCGCAGGCCCGTGATTGGGACCTGTCCTGCATGCGTGCCCTCGGCTGCGGCGCCGAGCCCATCCAGGCGGACGTCCTGCGCGCCTTCCTCGACCGCTTCGCCGAGCAGGGACTGAAGGCCACGAGCATCCTCCCGTCTTACGGCATGGCCGAGGCCACCCTCGCCATCTCCTTCGCCGACCTGCACGACACCCTGCACACCGACGTCATCGACGGCGAAGCGCTCAAGGACGGGCGCGCCGTTGCGGTCGAGGCGGGCAGCTCGGGTAGCACGGAGCTGGTGGCCTGCGGGTCGGCCTTCCCGAACCACGAGGTGGTGGTGGTCGACGCGTCTGGCATGCCCGCGGGGGAGCGGACCGTGGGAGAGATCTGGATGCGCGGGCCCAGCCGCACCGAAGGCTACTTCGGCAACGCCGGGGCGACCGAGGAGGCCTTCGGCGACGGATGGCTGCATACCGGCGACCTGGGCTACTTCGCGGAGGGCCAGCTGTACATCTGCGGGCGGGCCAAGGACCTCATCATCCTCAACGGCAAAAACTACTACCCGCAGGACATCGAGAAGGTCGTGTCCGAGGTGGACGGCGTGCGCGACGGGCAATGCGTCGCCTTCTCGCGTCTCGACGAGCGTGGGGCGGAGGTGGCCGTGGTCGTGGCCGAAGCGCGTCGCGCCGCGGTGACCTCGCCGGAGATCAGGGACGCCATCGTCGCCGCCGTGCGCCGGGAGATCGGCGTCACGCTCGACGAGGTCATCTTCATTCAGCGCGGGACCTTGCCCAAGACGTCCAGCGGCAAGGTGAAGCGCAGCGCCGCACGACAGCGTCTCCAGTCGAACACACTCAGCCTGTTGCGGGCCGACGGTCCCAACAGCGAGCTCCCCCCGCTGCGAGAGCCGGCGCGGCAGCCCGCCTCGCTGTCCCACTAGGCGCGTCGTTGCATCGCGCCACGTACGCGTGAGCCCCACGGGCTACAGCCGAAGGGGATGTGGGGCTATGTTCTCGGCACCATGACCGCCGTCGAAGCCTCCCCGAGCCCGGTATCTCTGCCGGTGCCTCACCTCGAAGCCGAGCTGAACTTTCAGCGCAAGGCCGCCCTCGCGCACGGCGGAGCCGTCGATCACGCAGGCCGGGTCCACGTCTCGCCCGCGCGCCGTTTCGACCTCGGGCGCACGATCTTCGGCCGGCTCCAGGGCACGCTCCCGCGGCTGATGATGAAAGACAAGCTCGGGAAGGACGTCTTCTGGAGCGACGCCGCGGTGGCGGAGATCGAGGCGGCCTACGCGCTCTCCGAGAAGAGCCAACCCACGCCTCCCGTCGATGCGGACCTGGTCTCCTTCATGGTCGAGGGCTGCGACTTCTCGATGGAGCATGCGGATGGCACGTTCCTCGAGCATCTCGTCTTTTGCCACGACTACGCGGTGAAGTACTTTCCTGGGCACTCGGCCAAGGTCGCCCTGCTGCACTCCATTCTCGGGACCGCGACCAACACCTTCCCCATGCCGATCGCGCGGTGGCCCTCCCTGAAGGAGCGGCTCACCGACTTCGAGGCGCTTCACATCGAGGCCTTTCCTTCGGTCCTCCGCCTCTTTTACGACCAGCAGCTCCTCTCGGAGCTCGGCCGCAATCTCCATCGGCTCGACCGTCTGGAGGCGCTGCATTGCCACCGGGTCATCGACGACGCCCCCTTGGCGATCGACGCGGAGAACCTCTGGATCCAGCTCAACTACCACCTGATGCACTTCGTCGACTTCATGCCGGCCGCGAATTGGGGAGCACGGCTGTCGGACCCACTGTTGCGACAATTCCGTGAGCTGTCCGCCTTCCTCGACCGCGCGGGGCAGCGCCGGGCGAAGGTCGACGTAGCCTTCCCGGAGCACATGTCGCTCCCCACCGGAGAGACGGCCACCGTCATTGGGCGCGTGGCAACCGTCCTGCCCCCGCGGGTCACGACGGTGCTCGCCCGAAAGACCATCCGTCGCTACTCCGAGCTCGCGGGGCACAGCCTGGACTACCGCCTCGAGTGGCGCTGAGCGAGGCCTGAACCACCTCGCGTAGCTGAAGCAGCTTCTGTAACCGGATCATGCGAGATCCGGCCAAGTGCCGACTGGTGGACACATGGACCACCTGATGACGGTTCGGGCTGAATGGGCTCAGCCGGTTGCGCCGCGTGCCGTTTCAGTAGTTTACAGGTGACGAATAGCCTGTGTGGCCATGTCCTACATTGTGGCACGATGGGTGCAGAGGGGTGAGGCGACCCTACGGGCTGGAGAGGCCCACGAGAATGGGGAGGAGAACCATCATGAAGCTCAACAAGATCGCATCGCTTTTCGCTATCGCCCTCGCTCCACTGCTCGCCGCCGGCGCGCAGGGCTGTTCCACCGACGACTCGAGCAGTCAGGTCGACAACGTCATTCAGCTCAGCGACTACACGGTCGACTTCGACCGGATGAACGCGCAGTACCCGTCCGAGGTGCCGATCACCGAGATCGAGGATGCCTGGACCGCGATCGTCAAGGTCGGTGACCAGACCATCCCGAGCCCGACCCACCTGTTCGGGAACGTCGTGAACATCATCCCGTACAGCAACGAGGACGGTGGCGTCGATGCGGCGGGGGAGCCTTTCGCCCGCGGCGACCAGGAGATCGCCAAGGTCTTCCCGCCGGGAGCCGTCGGCATCGGCCTCAAGATGCACCGCCCGGAGAAGCGGGTCGTCGACCTCAACACCGCCGACGCCGCGGACATGAAGGAAGACTTCAAGCTCCAGGACACCCACATCGAGGTCGTCGTCGGCGTCGAGAAGGCGGAGCACGGCCACCCGGGGGCCATCACGCTGAACAACCCGCAGAGCTACGAGAATGGTCGCTTCGGCGACGCGACCTACTCGATGATCTTCCTGACGCCGAACTACCCCGACTACATCAACGTCGACCTCGAGGCGCAGTACGAGTCCAACATCCGCACCGCCCTCATGGGCTTCAACGCGGTCACCGACTTCCCCGGCGACTACAACGGTGGTGACCCGCTCGGCGCCAACAACCCCGAGGCGCTCCTCGAGTACGTCGACAACATGGTCAAGGCCATCGCGGGCGATGCGGAGGCCAAGGCCTGGTTCGAGCAGGACCAGAACCTCATCTACTGCGCCGAGCTCGCCTTCATCGCGATGAGCGGTGGCCTCATCGCGCCGCTGAACAAGAGCTTCATGGAGCCGCGCGTCGGCGCCGAAACCTGGGCCGCCTTCGCGGCGCAGGTCGAGCTGCACAACAAGGGCGTCGACGAGTTCCAGGAGACCGGCGAGATCAGCGAGCCCAGCCGGTTCCTCTCGTTCAACGACAACAAGCGCGTCGGCATGGTCCGCATCGAGCTGGCCCCCGAGACCCTCGCACCCGTCTGGCAGCACGCGCCGAACCAGGACGAGGCGTCGCAGCTGCTCGCGCTTCAGCCCATGACGATGGCCGACATCGTCAAGGAGTTCATGCGCACCCACATCCCGCGTCAGCTGCTCGGTGAGGAACTCGCGCCGGTGCAGGCGGCTGTGCTCGGCAAGATGCGCCCCGGTCTGTACGAGACCATGGGCATGGACCAGATGCCGGCCGAGCACCCGGCTCGGGTCGCCGTCGACCAGCTCTTCGACGCGATGCTCCAGGTCGTGGGCACCTCCTACGGCAGCTACGAGGAGTTCCAGCAGAACCTCGCGCCGCTCATGGCTCAGGCCCAGCAGCTCACTGGTCCGCGTCCCGACGCCAAGCCGGGTGAGGGCCTCTTCGTCCCGCCCAGCCTCTTCCACGTCGCGGCACAGGGCACCTACCAGGGGCTGCTCAGCATGCAGTACGTCGGTCACGGCGTGCACGTACAGAACGTGAAGAAGAAGGCCGGCGAGACCCCCGACCCCACGCCGGTCGACGAGATCGACGCCACGGTGAGCTGCGCCACCGCCGGCAACGCCCCCGAGGGCGCCCAAGGCAACATCAACAGCTGTGGTCGTCAGGCGGCCGGTGGCTGCTGGTGTGATGCGGCCTGCGTCGACTATGGCGATTGCTGTGAGGACTACGCCCCCGTGTGCGGCGGCTGAATCCCATGATGTAGAGGGGGCGTGACGGCGCGCGGCAGCGACGACCTCTCCGGTTCGAATCCTCTCTCTCCTCCCACACCCACGTCGGTCCGCGCGACCGACGTGGGTTCCTTCGTTTGTGGTCGCTCAGACGCGCATGACGACCACCGGGTGCTCGGTCCGCCGAGGGGAGACCACGCTTTCCCAGAGCGAAGGACCCATGCCCACGCCGTCCTCGTGATCGATGGAGCCGACCAGCGCGTGGGCGGCGTTGAGGCCCCCCAACCACCACCGTGCGTCGGTGACGAAGACGCGGTCGCCTTGGGTGACGGCGAGCGCCTCGGCGACCGCGGGCGACAACGAAACCAACGGGAGGCCTTCGAGGCCCAGCTCGTCGGTTGCAAGTCGACGCGGCTTGGCTGACGCCCGCGGCTCGCCCTTCTCTTCGGCGCGCATCGCCTCGAGGGCTTCGGGCACGCGGCCCCACACCAAGCCCTGCTGTTTGTCCTCGGGCTCGGGCTTGGTCAGGAGCGTCACCACCACGCCGATGACCGAGCTCACCGCGAGGCCGAAGCAGGCTCGCATGAACTTGTACTGCTTCATACCGGCGAGGAAGCCATCGGCCGCCTCACCGGCGGGGACGCCCTGGGCGAAGGGCGTGACGAGCGCCGGGATGAAGATCGACAGAATGACCAGGCCGAGCCCACCGAGCAGGGTGAGCGTCGCGGCCTGTGCGGTGTAGCGTCGCCAGAAGACACTCATCAGCAACGTGACCACCAGGGGCGGGGTGACGGCCGCGGTGAAGGCCCCATGGGCGGCGTAGATCGAGTCGAACTGCATGAACACCGGCACCAGAGCCACGCCGGTGAGGGTTACGGCGACCGATGTGAAGCGGGCGACCCGAAGCATCTGCTCCTCGGTGGCGTCGGACGCGAAGTAGGGCTTGTAGACGTCGTTGACGGCGATCGCCGCCACGGCGGTGATGAGGGTGTCGACGGTGGACATCAGCGCCGCGGTCAATGCCGCCAGGACCAATCCGAAGACGCCAGGGCGGCTGACCAGCTCGGTGGCCACGTAGAAGGCGTCACCGGCGTCGACCCCTTCGGGCAGATAGCCGCCGTGGACGAGGGCACGGGCGACCCACCCGCCTCCACCCACGACGGCGGCCGCCACCGTCATGAGGCCCACCACGGTGATGGTCGCGGCGCGCCGGCTGTGGGCCAGGGAACGCGCGGCCATGAAGCGCATCATGATCCCCTGGTTGAGGAAGTAGAACATCGCCGAGTTGGCCAGGGCGTCCTGCCAGAAGATCCCCACGGTGGGGAAACCGGGGTCCTCGTTGAAGTTGGGGAAGGCCAACCGGTGGCTCCGCGGCAGGTGCCCCCAGAAGGCATCGAAGCCGCCCATGTGATCGATGCCCAGGTAGAGGATGAGCAGACCGGTGGCGAGGAGCATCACGCCTTGCAGCAGGTCGGTCATGATGACGCTCGTCTGCCCGCCGGAGGTGACGTAGCTCGCGCTGACCACCGCCACGACGAGCGCAGCCCAGAAGACCGGCATCCCCGTGAGTCCGTTCACCACCTTGCCCATGGTGAACAGGTTCACGCCCACGTAGCCCACGAGGTAGACGAGGATGCAGATGGTGGCCGCCATGCGCACGCGGCCGTCGAACCGACGCCCGAAGTACTCCGGTATCGAGACCAGGCGGCGGAAGTAGACGATGGGCAACCACCCGAAAACCAGGAGCGGAAGCCAGATCCAGTCGTTGAGGTAGCTCTGGCTGCTCGACAGACCGAAGGCGAAGCCGCGGTTGCTGTACTTGACGAAGCTGTAGGAGCCGACGGTGGTGGCGACGAGACTGAAGGCGATGAGCCACCAGGAGAACCGGCGGCCCCCGAAAAAGAAGTCCTTGGTCGTCTTCTGTCGGCGGCCGAACCAGGTTCCCACGATGACGATGACCACGAAGTAGGCGATGACGATCGCGTAGTCCACGGGATGCCCTCTCAGACCTCCGCCGAGGACGTGGTCGGCGCCGCCCCGGTAGGGCACGGGGGCGTGCTCCGTCATCGGGGCGTACTGCTGGTAGCCCTGCAGCGCGGCGAAGAAGAAGGCGACGCCGAGGAGACCGAGCAAGTTCCGGAGCGGTCGCCCGCTGCCGCCTACCCAGCCCTGGCGGGCGGCGTAGACCAGCCCGACCACGAACACGGTGCCGCCGATGCCATAGACGTAAAGGAAGGGGTCCACGCCGGGCCGACCCTACCGCACCCCTAGGCGTGACCCCAATCGTCGGCAGCCCCGACGCGCGGTGAAGGCGCCACCTTCTTGGCCCCCTCGCCCGAACCGGGCGACGAGGCCTGTCCCATGCCTTTCACCCGTCCTCTGGCCCCGGCGCCTCGCCGCCTGGATCGCGCCCAACTTCTCGAGAGTGTCCTGCCCGCCCTCGACCGAGCTCGTGCTCAGGATCGTCGGGCCAAGCATCATCCGGTGAAGCACAACGCCGCCAGTCCCCGCACGGCGCTCCTGCGTGCTCACCTCGACGCGCAGCGCCACGTCGTGGCGCGTCGCGCCGCTAGCGTGGCGCTCGCCGCCAGCAGCACCGAGACGGAGCGTCAGCTCCTCCGAGAGGCTACGGGCCGGCTCGTCGCGATCACGGGCGCTCTCGCTCGCCACCTCGGCGACGTCGGCCGCCTGAACTGAGCGCGCCGGCCCGAGCGGCA
>JGI12210J13797_10394624_pt1 | contig 15193 bp, 9 predicted proteins | sample ElkSlonscriptome_3_FD_13797 | JGI IMG/M metagenome (IMG submission 13797)
GATCGGGCGAAACAACTGTTCGGCGCCGAGCATGTCAACGTGCAGCCCCACAGCGGCAGCCAAGCCAATGCAGCCGTTTATTGGAGTGTCCTGGAACCGGGTGACCGCATCTTGACCATGGATCTCTCCCATGGCGGCCATTTGACTCATGGGAATAAGGCGAACTTCTCCGGCCGCTTCTTTGATGTCATTCATTACGGTGTCGATCCCGAGCATTTCCATATCGATTATGATGCGCTGGCCAAACAGGCCGAACAGACTCAACCCAAAATGATCACGGTGGGCGCCTCCGCTTATCCTCGCACCATTAACTTTGCCCGGATGCGGGAAATTGCGGATAGTGTCGGCGCATATCTGTTCGCTGACATGGCGCATATCGCCGGCCTGGTTGCGGGCGGCGTCCACCCGAGTCCGGTTCCTCATGCCGATTTTGTTACTACGACCACCCACAAATCCTTGCGCGGCCCGCGTGGCGGGATCGTGATGTGCCGGGAACCTTACGCCAAGGGCGTTGACTCCCAGGTTTTCCCTGGCAACCAGGGTGGGCCTCTCATGCATGTGATCGCGGCCAAAGCCATCTGCTTCCTCGAAGCGCTGCAACCGGAATTCAAGGAATACGCCCAACAGATCGTCAATAACGCCAAGGCCTTGGCGGCGAGATTGGTCAAACTCGACAACCGGATTCTATCCGGTGGGACCGACAATCATCTCATGCTCCTCGATGTGCGTCCCCTGGAAATGAACGGGAAAGAAGCGCAGGAAGCGCTGGATGAAGCCGGCATCACGGTCAACAAGAACGCCATTCCTTTCGACACCCTGTCAGTCTTCAAGACGGGTGGAGTTCGGATCGGCACCCCAGCGGTCACGACTCGCGGCATGCAGGAGGAAGAAATGATGGAGATCGCCGAACTCATTCACGAGACCCTGCAGAACCGCGGGAACGCCAAAGCGATTGCCGATGTGCGGGGCAAAGTCCAAGCGCTAACCACACGCTTCCCGTTGCCGTAACGGGAAGCAATTAGATTCAGGTCGGATTGGTCAGATCGGTCGGAGTTCGACCGATCTGACCGATTTTGGAGCTTTAAACCAAATCCTGCGCTTCGAGGAAGCCTTCGAGCTGTCGGATCCGAGTGGGGTGCCGCATTTTGCGGAGGGCTTTCGCTTCGATCTGCCGGATGCGTTCGCGGGTGACTTTGAATTGGCGTCCAACTTCTTCGAGCGTGCGGCTATAGCCATCGACCAAGCCAAAACGCTGTTCGAGGACCTGACGTTCCCGCTCGGTCAAGGTATCGAGGACATCGCGAATTTTCTCTTTCAGCAAAGTGATCGCGGTCATGTCGGAGGGGTTTTCCGCCGCTTTATCCTCGATGAAATCACCGAAGCTCGTGTCATCGCTGTCCCCGACCGGCGCCTGCAGCGAAATCGGTTGTTGCGCCATTTTCAAGACGGCGCGCACGCGTTCGACAGGGAGTTGGATTTCTTCTGCCACCTCGTCGGGACTCGGTTCCCGGCCATATTCCTGGACCAACTGTTTCTGGACCCGCATCAATTTGTTGATGGTCTCAATCATGTGGACGGGAATCCGGATGGTCCGGGCCTGGTCGGCGATTGATCGTGTGATGGCCTGACGAATCCACCAGGTGGCGTAAGTCGAGAATTTGTATCCGCGTCGATACTCGAATTTTTCCACCGCTTTCATGAGGCCCATATTCCCTTCTTGAATCAAGTCGAGGAAGGAGAGGCCGCGGTTGGTGTATTTTTTCGCGATGGAAATGACGAGACGCAAGTTGGCTTCCACCATCTCGGTCTTCGCCTTGAGCGCATTTCGGAGCCAAACTTTCAGCTCGTGATATTCGGCTTCATACTGCACGCCATCCATCCAGAGGCTGGCTTCCAGTTCGCGCAATTTCACATCGATGGCGCTCAGGTCACGACTGGCGGCCTGTGCGCGGGCTTTTTCGGTGCGCAACTGATTCAACAACCGGAAATGTTCATCGGCGAGATGGACGAAATCCTCGGTCACTTTTTGCTTAAAATAGAACCGGGGATAAAGGCGTTGAAGGGTGTCGTGGACCTTCTTGAAATCCTTTTTCAGCTTCGAATCGTCGGATTCGCTGTGGACCAACTGAGAGAAGAGCCGATCGACATCGTTCCGAGTCCGTTCAACTTGATCACAAAGCCGAGGCAGTAATTTCATGTAACGCTCGCGGCTCTCGATCTTTTTATCCTGAATGACCCGATCGAACCGTTCACGGCCTTCATTCAATTTCGTGGCCAGATCGAGATGAGCGCGCGCAGTGAAACCGAAGCGATGAATATGCTTCGCGACCTTGATTTCGGCATCTTCGATACGTTTGGAGATCTCGACCTCTTGCTCACGGGTCAGCAAAGGAACTTGCCCCATTTGCTTGAGATACATCCGAACGGGATCATCGAGAATATCGAGCTTGGTTTCCGGCTTCTCTTCTTCCGGTTCTTCCTGGTCCCGTTTGCTGTCGCGATAATTATCGACTTCGGACGCTTCGATGATGTCGATTTCCATCCCGCGCAGGCGGTTCATGACGACTTCGACATCTTCGGGATCGGTCAAAGTCTCCGGCAACGTCTCGTTCAGATCTTCGAAGGTCAGATAACCTTGCTCTTTGGCCAGCCGAATCAGGTCTTTCAGCTTCTCCGCGACTTCTGGAATCTCCAGGATGTTTTGCGTGGCTTTCGGTGGCGTGGCGCCATTGGAACCGTCCGCTGCGGGTGGCACATCGGCGGCCGGAGCGGTGTCGCCATTATTGGCAACCGGCTCAGGGATGGTCAGCTCAACGGTGTGGCTGGGAGCCTTCCCGGTGCGAGAGGCGCGATCTCTTTTTTTCGAAGCTTTGGGAGCCGGTCCATCGGATGAATCCATCGAGGCGGCAGCGGCTGGTTGTGGGGCTTGGATCGATTTTTCGGGGCGATCGCCGTTCTTGGACGAGCTGGATTTGGAACCGCTTTTCGCAGCGGACCTGGCTGACTTGGTTTTGGCGGCCGGTTGTGTGGATGAGTCGGACTTCTTGGCGGCGGAGGCTTTATTTGAGGAAGGCACAGGCGAGGATTTGGCGGACGAAGACGTTGAGGTTTTGGTTTTTCCAGTCGGCATCGACTGGACAGTGGAGGAACGACGAGAAGCTTTTGCTTTTCCAGAATTCCCTCCTGATTTGGGTTGGGTTGCGGTTGTCGATGAGGTTGTCGATGAGGTTGTCGATGATTGAGGACCTCTCTCCGTCTTGGTTGCGCTCGTTGGCTTGGAGGTTGCTGACGGTTGAAGGCCGGGATCAGGAGAATGCTTGGACGCTTTGCTGGAGGGAGCGTTACTCCCGGGCGGTTGCGTGGCGGTTCCCGCAACGCTCTCAGGAGAATGGGATGAGTCCTTCTTGGTGGAAGGCTTAGTGGAGGACTTCACGGCAGCCGAGGATCCCGATCTGGCACGCTTCCCTGTCGCTGGAGCTGAGGACTTGGTGGCATTGACCTTGGCTTTGCTTTTCGTCGGTTTGGCAGACTTCTTCGATTTCACCATATCCCCTTGTGATCGTTTAAGGCGTGGGATGCGTTTGTTCCTAGCTGCTAACCGAGCGACCACTTGGATCCCTGGTAAGAAGCTGCGCAATATCAATAAGGTCCTTCTGGAGGTCAAGGATTTCTTTCTGCACGGCAAGAATGGATTCCGCCGATAGTTCCGAGCGTTGGCGGTTCTTCAATATTTGAAGGCGTTGGTTGATTACTTTCCTTCTCAGACCGAGCCAGCACTCTTCGAGCACCTGCATGGGCGACTCCGGGATGTTCTTCACCAGGGTCGAGGAGAGAGCGGCTTCGATGTGGGCGGGTTGCTGTGCCAGAAATGCGTGGATGGAAGCTTCGTTTCCAGGTTCGAAATCGCCTTCCAACAAGAGTCGCAAGACGTCCCCTTCCTCAACTTGATCGATGACCTCGCGCCACGGCTGAGCCAACATCCATCTTCGCCCCTCATCGCGCTGGAGCACGATGACACTAAGCGTGGCGCTTCCCTCGTCCAATTTCACCGGCGGCTGTTTCACTTCGGGTTCCGGCTCGGCCGCTCGCGAGAAGGTTCGCCGGGAAGCTTCTTGCACCAGCCGGCGAATATCGTTCGGGGCGATCGAAAGCCTGGATGAAGCGCTTTGGATCATGGAATCGATGAGGATCGGTTCGTCCACGGCTGTCAATAATCCAGCTAAATGGCGTGCCGCATCCAATCGTCCCCGGGCATTGCGCAGATCAAACTGATCTCCAGCCATGACCAATTGGTAATCGAAGAATTCGGGGGCGTTATCAATGACTTCCTGCAAGGCGTCGACCCCTTCCTCGATGATGAAGGCATCGGGATCTGATCCGACCGGCAACGTGGCCAAATGCACAGTCACGGTTTGCGCGACCAGCAGGCGGAACGCGGCCTCTGCTGCTTTGTTACCGGCACTGTCGGCATCGAACAACAGGACCGCCCGCGGCGCTAGCCGTTTGATCGAACGCGCCTGTTGCTCGGTGAAGGCGGTGCCTTGGGGCGCCACCACGTTTGGGATGCCGGATTCCACCATGCGAATCAAATCGATCTGACCTTCGCAAAGAATGGCGCATTCCGCATCGATGATGGGGCGCTTGGTCTGATGTAACCCGAAAAGGATCTGACCTTTTTTGAAAAGTGGTGTTTCCGGAGAATTCACGTATTTCGCGGCTTTCGCGTCCGTTTGTAAAAGCCGGCCACTGAAAGCGACCACTTCTCCGACATCGTTGCAGATCGAAAACATGGCGCGATCGCGAAACCGATCGTAGACGCCCGCGTCGGGCCGGTCCGCGTTCCGAGGAGCCGCCAATCCTGACGTGATCAATTCACCCGTCTTGAACCCAGCTTCTTTGGCCGCGTTCGTGAACTGGTCCCATCCCGGCGGAGCATAACCAATTTTCCAACGCTCGGCGATTTCCCGATTGAACCCACGCGCCCGGAGATACTGCCGCGCTCCAGCGCCCGCACGATTTTCCAGCAATTGCTCCATAAACCAGTCAGCGGCGAAGCGATGCAGCTCCAGCAATTTCCGTCGACGATGCTGCTGCCGGTCATCTTCTCCCCCGGCATCCATGACCAACGGAATGCCAGCCCGTTGGGCCAAGCGCTGGACGGCCTCCGGAAAATCGACGCTTTCGTATTCCATGACGAACCGAAAGATGCTGCCTGATGCGCCGCACCCGAAGCAGTGATAATTCTGGCGCTGCGGATTGACATGGAAAGAGGGCGTCTTCTCTCGATGGAACGGGCAAAGCGCGGAATAACCGCTCCCAGACCGTTTCAACGGAAAATAAGAACCGATGACGTCGACCACGTCACTGGCCGCCAGCACGCGGTCAATCGATTCCTGAGCAATACGAGGCATGCGTTTTTTCGCTCAACGCAATGGCTCGGAGATCCGGGTGCCTTCCGGTGGGGTGTAACGAAAGTCGCTTTTGGAGGGTGTCCCCCGGCGGATGGACGAAAATTCCGTCTTCACCGAATCACCACGGCTGAGCTGCACATCGCTCTGAATGACGTTGAGCTGGCGATCGAGAGTGAGCACCATCGATTTGAACATTTTCCTCAGAGCACTGGTCTTGGGCCGTAATTCCAGCTCATACCCGTCGCCAACTTTTTCCGCCTCGATTTGGTAAGAGCTTTTGACGCGATTGAAGTTCATTCCGGCCAGTAAAGCCTGCACGGCTTCATCGACCGGTTGGCCCCGGCCGATTTCGTAACGTTCGGCTTCTTTGAATTTGGGGTAATAAATCCAGAGGATCTCCCCGTCGCTGACGGTGAGACTCGGCCGTGACCCTTTAATTTCACGCCGGAAAAAAGCGGGCGCCCGAAATTTCAGTTCGCCTTTGGAGACCATCGGCTCAGTGAGGATGCGGCTGGTGCGTGTTTCCTTAAAATTGGCCGTCAGCCCTGGGGTGGAAGATTGCAACTGTTCCAAACGACCGAGCAACTGGTCGAGCTGGGCATTAGACAATTCCTGAGCACGGGCCGCACCCAGGCTGCACCCGACGAAAAGTCCGATTAGAAACAGGCGCCAAAGACCACCGATCGACTTGGAGAAAAACGAATTCATCACCCCCCAATTGCGCATGAGAATGGGCGGCTGGCAAGAGGACGAGCGCGGTTCATGCTTCTTTCGTGAGGGCTTCTTCGAAAATGGGCGTGTATTGATACCATTGCGCCGCGTGTTTCCGGATCATGGGTTCGAAGGCTTCAGCCAACCGGCGCGTGTTCTCCTGACTTTCTTTTTTCCCGTCAGCATGCGACTCGAACGGGACGGGAGGCAACGCCGTCGGCCGGTAACGGCCATCTACGGTCTCGGTCATGAAGACCGGCAAGACCAGCGCGCCCGTGAGCCGCCAAAGGGTCGCCGGTCCATTCGAAAACCAGGCGGTCCGGTTGCAAAACGGCACCTGCACCGCTGCCTCGGAATAGGGCCGGTCGATGAGCATCGCCACGGTTTCGCCTCGTTGCAGCGCCTTGACGATATCGACAAAGGCGAAAGGATCCCGGCCAATAACGATCGTTTCTACCCCCAACCTTTTGCGGTATTGCGCCCGCCATTCGGTCAGTTCCGCTGCCGGTTCTTCTAAGGTTACCACGGTGAGCTTCGGCAGCCGCTCCGCCATGTGAAGCGCGCCGAGCTCCCAATTCCCCAAATGGCCGGTGACTAAAAGGATGCCTTTCCCCGCCGAGGCAGCCGCATCCATGTGATGGGCACCTGCCGGGCTCGCTAATGCCGCATGGATCTCCACTGGATCGGCTTGTAATCCCCAGGCGTAATCGGCCATTGTCCGCAGAAATCCACGGAGATTCTCGTGCACCAGACGTTCGAGCGCCTCGCCTTGAAGGCCGGTCACGACCCGTAGATTGGCGCGAGCCAAATCGAGTTGTGGACCGGTGACACGCCAACTAAGGCGGGCCAGAAAGTTGGCTATGTTCCTGGCGCCTTCGCGTCCCGCCAACCGTGCCAACCCGCTCGCCGCCTCAAGAACGGAGGCGCGATACCACGGATTGTTAGGCATGAGTGTCGTCAGGTTTAGAACGAATAGCCGGGTGCGTGAGGAGATAGGTTGGCAACACGAAGAATAGGGTGGCCAACAAACACCACAGCACCCCAATGGCACAGACGATACCGAGGCCGCTGAGGGAAGGATTATTCGACCAGGCCAACGAGCCGAATCCCGCGATGGTAGTCAGCCCGCCGAGCAACACGGATTTCAACACCACCGCCACATGCCGCATGTCACCGGCGGAAGCGCGCATCGACATCAAGGTATGCAAGCCGTAATCAACGCCCACTCCCAGAACGAGCGGGAAAGCCAAGACATTGAGCAGGGTGATCGGCTGGTTCACCAGCTTGAGCGTCGCCATCATACCGCCAAAGGCCAGAATCAAGGCCGCCAAATGAATCCACCAACACTTGAATTCCCGATAGGAAAGCCCCAGCAAGACAGCGATCGCGGCCAGGACCAACGAAGTTAGTCCGATTAATTCTCGCTCCGTCCAGGGAATCAAATCCATCAAGGTAAAACTCCATCCTGTCAGGATCACCGGCACTCCAGCCGCCTCGATTTTATCCCGAAGTCCTTGCGCTTCTTCGGGCGTGGCGATCGGTTGATTCGGCGTCACGAATGCCACCGCCAGAGTCGGGTCAGACGAGAAATAGCGTTCCACCAGAAACAGCCAGCTGGAATCCTGCGGCAACATGGCTTGCCACTCCGGCGGCGACGGTTCCTCCGCCAGATCTTCCACGGTCTCGACCAGCCGCAGGCTATTGGCGAATCCGGCCGGATTGAACCCAGCTGCTTTCACCGAAGTGGCGATCGTTTCACGCCAATCCGGGTGCGCCTGAAAAAATTCGCGGGCGATTTCGGCATTGGCCGCGAACCGTTCCGGTGAACCGACCATGGGCGCTGGCGAATAAAATCCTTTGATCTCGCCAGAAGCTTTCAACGCTTTCAAATGCGTATGCAACGCCTGCCACCGTTCGTGAAAGGTCTCTCGGTCCGGCGCTGCGACCATTAGGATGAAGGGTTCGCCCGATCGGCCCATGCCCTCTTCAATCACCCGCAACGCCTCCCCGGCATCGCTCACGGTCGGCTCCAGCGAACGTGGATCGGCATCAAACGGGATGGGCGGATTCGGGGAGATGGCGATGATCAGGAAGAGACCGAAAATCACGATCCCGATGGTGGCAGGCAACCGTGGCCGACGTTGCCATTGACCCAGTAATCGTAGGGAACCGCGATAAAGCGGGTCATGCCAGCGTGGAGCTGCCGGCCGGCGAATGAAGACGAAGAGCAATCCCATCATCAGGAACGCACAAACGACCACCCCAATGGCAATCAATGTCCCGAGCTGGGTAAACCCGACGGATTCACTGAAAATTAAGGTCAGAAAAGCCAGCCCTGTGGTTCCTGATCCATACAAAATACTCGGCCCCAATTCCCGCAAACAATGCTCGATCGCCCCCTCCCGGCTCTCCCCTTCCGCGAGGCTCTGCTGGTAACGCGCATATAGCAACACCCCGAAATCGACGCCTAACCCGAGCAAAATGGCACAAAACCCAACGGTTAAAACATTCAACGCCCCAAAAATCACTCCGCCCGTCGCCAAAGCAACGGCACACGCCAAGAGCAAGACGGTGCCGATACCGGCCAGAGGCGATAGTCGGCCGAACGCCATGAAAAAGAGGAAGGTGATCAGCACCGCCGAGCTGAGAAGCGTGATCATGATGTCCCGCTGCATGCTGGAGGAGATCTCCGCCACAAACGCGGTGCGGCCCGTCACGCCCACGCGGGGCGCCCCCTCGCCCCACAACTCCCTTTGTTGGGCAATGAAGTCGCGAACCTGCGCCATGATCTCGCGGCACGTCTGCGCATCAAGATCTTCGGCCGCCGTGACCGCCAGGACTAAGCGCGTCTTGCCGTCCGGCGCCATCAACGGTTGCCCCCGCTCGATTGGCGCATCTCCCTGCAACGGTTCAAGCGCCCGGGTCGCCAATCCAAACGGATCGAAATTGAGCTGCGCCTCCACTTTCGGCGATCCGCTTGCGAGCAATTCCCGCATCCGCATCAAACGAGGCGTCAACGATTCCGGCTCCAACCCCTCCAATGCCGCCGCGAAAGATTGGGGTGACAAGTGGTATAGCAAGGGCGCTGCCAAACCCGAAAAGGTCAGCAACCCCTCCTCCGTCTCCAAGGGTGGCCGGTAAAAAGTCCGTTGCACCCACGGCTGCGATTGGAGCGCTTCAGCAAATTCTTCCTGCGCCAATTCCAATCGCATGGGATCGGAGTGGGACAACACGAAAGTCAACTCCCTGGCCTGCGAAAAGTCCTGGTTATAAGCTAATAACCCGGAAACCGTGGAAAAACGTCCCGGCAACAGATTGAGCACCTCGGTATCCAGACGCAACCGCCAGACCGACAGCACCACGCAGGCAAGAAAGAGCAAGCCGGCTAAGACCCCCAGCAGCACCGGACGTCGGATGATCCAACCGGTAACAACGCGAGGAATTCGGCTCATTCAGTCAATATCGAACGTCGCACGCGCAACTCGATCAATCGAAGCGAAAGGTGAATTTCTCTCCCGTCCCAACGAACGCGACGGTCATCCCGATCAGCTTGCTGCCATCATAGTCGCGATCGACGGTGAACGAAGGCTGATTCGGGTTCCGCGCAGCACCGGTCTCAGGACCGTTGAAGGCCGATCGCAACGCCAGCCAGGTGGCCAACTGGTCCGGGGCTTTCTCCACTCGCCCACTCCATCCAGGGCCTGCAAGCGAACCGGAAGCCGATCCGTAAACACCGCTGTTCTCAACTTGGAGCAATGGTTCACCCGGCCCTTTATAAAAATTCAGCTGAAACGGATCGCCAGGCACCACCACCACATCGCCGATCAATCCCATCGTATCGACCGTTCGATAGGAAAGCTGACCCGATATCGGCTTCGTCCGATCCGGACTGACACAACTAGCGAGGGAAAGCAGCAGCGCTGACATTAATGGCACAAGGGAGATAGGACGTAGAATTTTCACTTCAGGACTTTCTAGGGTTGAAGACTCAACCGCGGCGATAACGGGAGATAACGTTGAAGCCAAACGAAAAATTCGAAAAGTGCCACTCTCCAGCGGATCGCGAGGCTTTCGCCTGTATTGCCGCCGAGCAGAGCATTGACTGCGGGAGCAATTTGCAACAGCTCTTTCGGATTCAAGAAAACTTCGATGAATTCCTGCTGATACCAGGCTCGGACAAAGCGGAGATAAAGATCCATCACGCGGTTTAATCGCCGCCCATACCGGTGCAATTCTCCCGCAGCACGCTTCGGGTGGCGCAACGCTGTCTCGACTGCGTCCGCCGCCGATTCTCCACTGAGCAAAGCCAAAAAAACGCCACTACTGAAGACGGGATCAATAAATCCAGCCGCGTCCCCCGCCAATAACCAGCGATCGCCAGCCAGCCGGGTGTGGCGGTAAGAATAATCGCCAGCCGCATGCACCGGCCGGACCCGTTCGGCGCTGGACATTCGATCCAAGACTCGCGGTTGTCCCTCCAGACTAGCTTCCAGAAAAGCTTCCGGCGATAAGCCCGAGGCCTTATAAGTCGATGTGTCGCAGACCACCCCGATGCTGGTGAGATCGTTGGCCATCGGAATCATCCAAAACCAGCGATCCTTCGCCCGCACCATCCGGGTCAATGTCCCGCGAGCCCCTTCCGGACGTTCCACCCCGCGGTAATGTGTGTAAACGGCGAATTTCCGGAGATCCGGATAATGATGTTTCAGTCCGAGCGCGGAGCCGACCACCGAACGGCGGCCGCTGGCGTCGATCACATACCGGCAGCGCACCTGGCGGCTAGACCCGTCGCAGGCTTCCACCTGCAATCGAACTCCCGCCTCATCGAAATCAGCCGATTGCACTGCAGTCTCTTCATGGACCTCCGCCCCGACCTCCCGAGCGCGGTCGAGCAACAGTTGATCGAATTCCTCCCGCAAGACCTGGAAACTGGTTGGCTGCCGCGAGCGATACCCGTCCTTAAAATAGAATGGCAATTCCCGGCTCCCACAACCACTCACGATCTCGCCGCCATGTTTGACGAGGAAACGGCCATCCTGAATCCGTTCCGCCAAGCCTAGCCGCTCAAAGGTGGCCATGCTAAAGGGCAACAACGATTCTCCGATATGGAACCGCGGGAATTTATCCCGTTCGAACAGGACGACGGAACGGCCACGCTTGGCGAGCAAGGTGGCGGCGCAGCTCCCTGCTGGTCCACCGCCGATGATGCCGATATCATAGTCAAACACGAACGGAGACCATACCCGAGGCGCCTGTTTGAACCACTAAAAAAATGTCAAGATAACAATTGTATTTCTTTTGTCTCATCGGTAACGTATTCGGGGTCAATATGTCCCGGTTATGCTGACAACTCATCGATCATCATTTTTTCGTCTCGTTTTCGCCGCTCTTCTCGGCTGGTTCGGTGGGCTGTCGATCCCGTCGCCCCTCCTGGCCAACCCCGTTTCCGTCGAAGAAGGTGTCGCTGTTCCCAAAGTCTGGGAGCCTGGCAATCACATCTATTTTAAAGGCCAGCTTCCAGTCTCGCAGGAGAAGCTGACTGAGTTAGACCAATGGATCGCGCGTCGTGCCCCGAATTGGTATGTGGTGCTCTTGGATAACACCGAGGGGGAGGCCCTGCGCAACGCTCGGGGCCGCAACCTGACCGGCTTCGATGCGGTGGAGACCGCCTTGAATCAGGAGTTGCCTGCGGAAACCGGCTTCGGCTCCATCATCGACGAAGCTTCCGGGGAACCGAGCGGCGTGGTTCTGGTGCTCTCTCTTGGGGACCAGCAAATCTCTTACCTGCCGTCACAAGCTTACGAAGTGCGCGGATTGGGCCGCAACCATTGGGTCGGCGAACTCGATCAGCCCGCCTTGAGCGCGTTGAATAGCGGGCTGAGAATCGAGGACGCAGTCAAAGATACCATCGTTTTCGTCGATCAACGATTGCGCGATATCACCATGCGACAAGCCGCCGCGCTCGAGTCCCGACGCGCTAATGTCCGTGAAGGAATTCAGGCGTCACGGGATCAACTCGAACGGTTAAAGACCTCGGCATCCGCGTTTCGCACTGCTTTTCCCAATGCCTCAGGTGAACTCGCAGCCTTCGATGCCGAGGGGCTTCGCACCAGTCTGAATCAAGCAGCCGATTATCTGGAACTCGGTGAGGAGACCAAAGCGGTCCAAGTGGAAGAGGAAGTGGCCGAACAACTCAACCAATTCGACGATCTCTTCCGGCAACACGGCCTGGCAGCAGATCGGTTAGCGCGTTTGGAACAGCAATTGAATGGCCTAATGCAACACCCCCAAGCGGGGGCCATCTCCTTTCTGCTCTCCGATGCCCGGGAACAACTCGACATGGCCCGACGCGCGCATTCCTTGGGTAATGACACCTTTTCCAACGCTTTGAAGGATGCGGAACAAGCCTTGCAAGAAGGGGAGCGCATCGTCGCCTCGGCCGGCCAATCGAATCGCATCATCGCCATTGCCATTGGCGCCACGCTCCTCGTGGCCTTGCTGATTGTGATTCTGGCGCTCCGTTTTTCACGGCGAAGCGCCAAACCGACCATCGATCACGCAAAAGCGGAATTGGAAGCGTGGAATGGAGCATTTCGACGGAACAGCGAACTGGCCAGCCGGCTTTACCAACGTTGCGCCGTGGTGATCGGTTCCTCCTCGGATCTGCCCCGCCGCGGATTGACAGGTCAAACCGTCAAAATCAGTCGCGAGGTGCTGCGTCAGGTTGATCTGGCCTGGTTCCATTTGGCTGGATTACGAACCTTAGCCGACAACGCCAGCCACCGCCTGACGCCCAAGGGTTTCTTCGCCCGAATCTCCGCTGGAGCGAGCACCAAGAGCGCCCTGTTGGCCTTGGCCACGCTTCGCGAAGGGGAAGTCGAAATCGGAGCTGAATCCGCGACCCATCAGCTACGGACCGCTTCTAACAATCCGGCTGCGGAACTCCTGTTCGAACAACAATCGCGAGCGCTTCTACTCGAGGCAGGTGCTTTGCGCCATGAAGCGGAGGCAAATTTAACGGGAGCCCAGGCAGCCCTTGATCTCATCGAAAAAGTCTGGGCCGACCTCGACAATGCCTTCGTCGAGACCCGTCAACAGCTGGATCAACTCAGCACAAAAGAACGGGAGTTGACGACCGAAGCAGCCGAGGATGGTTTGCTAGCGGTTCCCGCCCTTTTCGAAACCCTCATCGATTCCGCCGAACGCCTTTTTGTGGAGTCGAGCGAGCAATCAACGAGTGATCCAGCCCATGTGCTGGAAATGAAACTGCCGCTCGTCAATGAACGGGCTGAAGTCGGACTCCGAGTCATTCAAGCCATCCTCAATTTTCGGACAACCACCCTGCCCCGCATCCTCGACGCCGAAACCGATTATGCCCAACAAGACCTCGATGCCCGCTGGATTGGGTTGCGCCTCGATGACATCGCCAAACAAGCCAATGATGTTTGCCGATTGGCCGCTGGCGACGATGCCATGCATGCCCTGAAACAATTCGAGGAAAATCTCGAGACGCTCTCGAACGAAAGTCGCGAGGCCTTGCAAATTATTGAGACCTGGCGCGGACGCGTCGTCCCCATCATCTCGCAAGCTGGACAGGAAATGGAACGGGCTCGCAAACAGGTCGCCGGGCGACTCCAACTACCACCCGATCGGGTCATGGGAGAGCATGAAGATCAACCTGCCAGACTCTTGCGTCAGGCGGAATTGCATGGCGAAACCATTGTGGCAGCGCTTTCCACCGGCAACGTTCCCCTGGCCCGGGAAACGCTCGATGAAGCCTCCAAACTGATCCGCAAAGCCGAGACCTCGACCGCCCAATATGCCCGTGAAGCCATCGTCCAACCGGAGACCTGGGCCGAATTCGATCAACGAATCAACAAACTGAAACGGTCGTTCCAAAGCGTGAAGGAGGCCGTCCACGGTCTTGCCGAACGAATTCCCGAACCTTTGCTCGTCATCGAATCTTTCAGCACCAAGCAGGACGAATCCCAAGTCCCCTTGCTGGAAGCTTTATCCCGTCTCGAATCGGTCGTCAGCCAATTGGGCAATCGCCGCGAAACTCACGAACGCGTTTACCGCAGTGGCGCTCTCTTCGAGGGTAGGAAATTGACCCGGCAGACTGCGAAAATCCTGGCCTTAGCCGAAGAGGAAACCGTCTGGTTATCGTCACAGATCGAACGCTTCGCCGATGCCGGCACCGCCCTCAATCTCCGCCTGAACCGGGTGGAAAAACAGGTCGATTCGTTGCTGAATGCGGAATCGAACTTTAAAGTCCGTCAATCCACGCTCGATCGAATCTCCGAGCTGCAAGCTTCCTTGCATGAATTGCAAAACGGTGCTGAACGGCAATTGAGCAGTCCCATGGTTCTCAATCGAACCGCGCACGATCTGCTCCGCGAGTGCGATATGGCGAAACGATTGATCAGCGCCGACGAATCGCTCCACGGCCTGGCCGAAAGTGTGCTCGCCGAGATTAGCGATTATCTTCACAGCGCAGCGCCTGAACGTTCCGGGAATAAGAAGAAAAAGGGTGCCGAAGATTCCCCGATCCATCGCCTGCGTAAGACTCACGAAAGCCTCCTCCCACTTTGCACCCGCCCCCACGAAGACTGGGCAAGCTTGGACCATAAAGCCAATGATCTTCACGCCGATATCTGCCGTCAAATCGCAGCGAACGCCGACGCCGCCGGGGCGGCGGGTGAAGCCTGCGATGCGGTGATGAACGCGGCGGAGTTGGTCCGGAAATTATCCGCCTGGACCTCTGACCATGAAGTCGTGCCCCAAGCAAATGCCGCCGTCCGCATGTTGAAGAACGCTCGTCAAGCCTTGCGCCACCGTCAATACGAAGCGGCCCGCATTCAGGCTGGCGAAACCATCGCCACCACCCAACGCCACCTGCAGCTCGCCAGTCAGCAATTGGAACTGGCCAAGCTCGAGGATGCACGAATCCTTGAGATCAAACGGCGGGAAGCCGCCCAAGCGCTCGGTCTCTTCACGCCGCACACGCTCTTCGAACACCCTTACGCCGACAAAGTCACCGTCCCGATGACGCATCTCGAACCCGACCTCGA
>JGI12210J13797_10022370_pt1 | contig 15190 bp, 8 predicted proteins | sample ElkSlonscriptome_3_FD_13797 | JGI IMG/M metagenome (IMG submission 13797)
TAGCTGATCACCGGCAGGCCGTTATCGCGAATGGCGATGGACGTGTAACGACCCACGTTGCCGGCGCTGTCCAGCGTGCGGGCGGTGCCGCTAGAGCAAGCGACGTTGCTGCAGTCAAACAGCTTGAGGTCGCTGTTGGTAAAGTCCCAATAGCTGATCACCGGCAGGCCGTTATCGCGAATGGCGATGGACGTGTGAAGACCCACGTTGCTGACGCCGCCGCCGTCCAGCGTGCGGGCGGTGCCGCTAGAGCAAGCGACGTTGCTGCAGTCAAACAGCTTGAGGTCGTCGTTGGTGAGGTCGTAATAGCTGATCACCGGCAGGCCGTTATCGCGAATGGCGATGGACGTGGCAAGACCCACGTTGCCGGCGCTGTCCAGCGTGCGGGCCGTGCCGCTAGAGCAAGCGACGTTGCTGCAGTCAAACAGCTTGAGGTCGCTGTTGGTAAAGTCCCAATAGCTGATCACCGGCAGGCCGTTATCGCGAATGGCGATGGACGTGTCAACACCCACGCTGCCGGCGCTGTCCAGCGTGCGGGCGGTGCCGCCAGAGCAAGCGACGTTGCTGCAGTCAAACAGCTTGAGGTCGTCGTTGGTGGTGTCCCGATAGCTGATCACCGGCAGGCCGTTATCGCGAATGGCGATGGACGTCTCAAGACCCACGTTGCCGGCGCTGTCCAGCCTGCGGGCGGTGCCGCCAGAGCAAGCGACGTTGCTGCAGTCCAACAGCTTGAGGTCGTTGTTGGTAAGGTCCCAATAGCTGATCACCGGCAGGCCGTTATCGCGAATGGCGATGGACGTGAAAGTACCCACGTTGCTGACGCCGCCGCCGTCTAGCGTGCGGGCGATGCCGCTAGAGCAAGCGACGTTGCTGCAATCAAACAGCTTGAGGTCGTCGTTGGTGAGGTCGTAATAGCTGATCACCGGCAGGCCGTTATCGCGAATGGCGATGGACGTCTCAAGACCCACGTTGCCGGCGCTGTCCAGCGTGCGGGTCAGACCCAGCGGCAGCACATCACAAATCACTTCACCATCTTCAGCAATGCCCGATAAATAGGTGCGTGCTTCACAGGTGCCGGCGACCCGCCGTTGCACCTGGCTGGTAATGATTTCTGCGGTGCCGATGGCGCCGGGGGCAATCGCCCGCGAATCCACCGCGCCCTCCGCGATCTTGATTGTGGTTACCGAACCGGCGCGCAGATCGGGCGTCGACACCGTGCCGTCTCCGATCTCCAGCGTGCCGACTGCGCCCGGTGCCAGTTTGGCGCGTGTCACCGCGTCGTTGGCGAGCTGCAGGGTATTCACAGCGAACAAGTCGATCGCGCCGCTGGATACCGCGCCGCTCGCAATCACCCGCGAATTCACCGCCCCGTCGTCGATCTTGACGCTTGTCACAGCGCCGTCTTGCAGGGCAGCAGTGTCGATGGCGCCGGTGGCAATCTTCGGCGAGGTGATGTTGTTGTCGCGAATGTCGTTGGTGGTGACGGTCTGGTCGGCAATCACTGCCGTATCGACGGCGTTGTTGGCCAGCTTCTGGCGGGTCACCGCGCCATCCTGGATCGCTGCGGTGTCAACGGCGCCGGGGGCGACGAACAGGGTTTCGACGGCGAACGGTGAAGCGCCGATGCGATTTCGGGGTGCCAGCGTGGTGTAGGCGCCGCCGCCGGACTCGCGGACATCGATCTCCAGCCATCGCGGTGAGGAAGCGAACGGCGCGTCGCCGAAGTCGAGCTGGACGGTGAACACCCCGCCGGTGACGTCGACGGTCTCGCGGGGCAGCTCGCCGCCGATCTGCGCACCGCTGCTCTCGGCATCGAACAACCGGAACACGAAGTCGTGCGGTCCGTCGGCCGGGACGCCGGCGGAGCCGAGGCGGCCCTGGAAGGTGAAGGTGGTTTCGGCGTGGGCGGCGCTGGTCAGCAGCAGGGCGAGGATCAGAAGGGCCCCGTGCAACCGGGCGCGATGATTGCGGAAGGACTCGTTCATGGGTTGTCCCCTTCGAAGCCGTCCGCGAACAGCACTTCGCGCTGCGGCGCTTCGACGCTGTCGGGCACCCAGAAACCGGCGAACAGGACGAAGTCGTCGCCCTCGGCCACGCCGGCGGCCGGCTGGCCCAGCGTGGCGTCGAGGGTCCAGTCGCCACCGGCCGACGATTCGCCGCCGGGTGCGATGACCGACTGGTCGAGGGTGAAGTCCTGAGCAAGCGCGGCTCCCGATGCGATCAGCAGTAGGGCGCCGAGGAAATGCCAATTGATTTGTGTGACGAGGATGCGGTTCATGGTCCTTCTCCGTTCATTCGAAGCTGTCGACGAACAGGCCGTCGTCGTCATTGAACACCGCGCCCACCGAGGCCGCCTGGTCCAGCGTTACGCTGCACGTGCCTGTCCCGCCGCACGCGCCGGTCCAGTTCTGAAACGTATTGCCTACGTCGGCGATTGCGGTCAAATCGACCGTCGTCGCCGGGGGAAACGAGGCGCTGCAGTTGCTGGTGCAGTCGATGCCGGCCGGGTTGCTGGTCACGCGACCGGTGCCGGGGCCCTCGAAACGGACCGTCAGGGGCACTTGCGTGGACTCAAAGGTCGCCGTTACGTTGCGCGGCTGGTCCATGGTGACCATGCAGCTGCCGGTGCCGCCGCAGTCGCCGCCCCAGGACGCCAGCTCGAAGCCGGGGTCGGGTATCGGTGCCAATTCAACGATGTTTCCCTCGACGAAAGTAGTGCTGCAGGTGCCGGGGCAAACGATGCCGCCGGGGTTACTGGCGACCGTTCCGTTGCCGAGGACGCTGACCGACAGAGGTTGCGTGGCTTCGACGAATGTTGCTGTGACGTTGCGCACGTTGTTCATGGTCAGTTCACAGTCGGTACTGCCGGAACAGCTACCGCTCCAGCCGGCGAACAGCCACCCGTTGGCCGCCGAGGCCTGGAGCTGGACGCCAGCGCCGTCCTCGAAATAGCCAGTGCATGAAGAGGATGCACTGCAACTGAAATCCATGTCCGGGACTTCGACAATGGACCCGTTGCCGATGACTTCCACAACGAGCGGCCAGACAACCGGATCTTGTTCGAACTGATACTCGACTGCGCCCCGGTCGCATCGTAGCTCGTTGATCTCAGTACCGTCGACCGGTCGGGGCTGCCCGCGTCCGTCGACCGACAGGGAGCCTCCCAGTGTGCCGGAGCAGTCGTCGAGCTCGCCGGAGTCGACTGCCAGTCCGAAGGGATTGGGCATCACGGTCAGTATGTCGAAGTGGTCGATTGAATCGCCCCAGGCATCGAGACCCAGCGTTAGCGCTTCGACAGAGGACAGGTCCGAGGGGGTCGAACCGCACGTATTGCTGCTGTCGAGGTTGTAGCCCTGGGACTGGATGATTCCGCCGTTCGTTCCGACACAGTTGCCGTTGGCATTCTGGTCCCAGCTGGTCTGGATGATATTGCCGAGCAGGCTCAGGGTGCTGTCGTTCACCGACCACAGTGGCGAATCGCGTTCACGACTAAAGCCGTTGTCGATGAAGGTGGAGTAGCGTACCGTGCCGGTGCTCAAGTCACTGAGAGTAATAGCCTGCCCGCGAAGGTTGACCGAGGGATTGATACCTGGATCGCTAGGCCGACCTACATTTCCCACGAAGGTGCTGTTGGTCACGGCTAGGTTGCTGCGGTCAACGCTCAACGCGGGTCCGCTGGAATTCGGCGACGAGTTGTCGATGAATGAGGTCCGCCGAATCGTCGCCAGGCCGGTCGGCGGGCTGCCAATGTCGGAGCCAGCGACCCTGTTGTCGATAAACACCGTTCCCCGAAACGGACCGATGCCATCGACGAATCCTGAGTTGTCAATGAACTGGCTGTCTTCGATAAGAATGCCCCCGTAGCCGATAAGAGTGAGTGCACTGCCGAAACTGGTCTCGTTCGAGTTGTCCCGAAATTCGCTGCGTCGGATCACCAGGGACTGGAAGGCGCGCGAACCTTGCCCGGACTGATTGTTCGCATAGATTGCCGCTCCAGACAGCGCGCGTAGCGAAGTGAATCGACTGTCCGTGATTTCGATCGCGCTGTTGTCGAGAAAACGTCCGTCGCGTCCGCCGACCTGTATGGCAGCTCCTTCACTGATCGAAGCGATGTCGTCGAAATGAACGTCATCGAATTCGAAACGGTCTCCAGCCAATAGGTCGACGGCGGTAAGTGTGACCGGAGAAGCGATCGTCAGGCGCATTCCCTCGATCCGGAAATCGTGCGAGGAATTTCCGAAGTCGACGACAAGAAGTCGGTCGTTATTCGGACGCGATAACGTTGTGGTGTCCGAGCCCAGCCCAATAAGCGTGACGCGTTCCGTTAACTCCAGCGGCCCGAGAGAGGGTGAAAGCGCAATCTCACCGGCCACCAAGATAAAAATGTCGTCGGTTGTTGCCGACGATCCGAACGCGCAGTTGTCGACACCCGTGTTGGTGTTGGCTGATTCGACTGCTTCTCGCAGCGAACAATCGCCGTCGTTGTTTAGTTCATCGCCCAGTGTGTTGACGAAAATGAGGTCGGCGCGGGCGCCCATGCTGGCTAGAAGAATCGCCAGCAAAACACCGATTATGGTTTGATTCCTGGTCATCATTAACTCCAGTCAGGTCAATTTCGTACTAGTGCGAAACCAGTCGCCGGAGCCGGATCCGTCGCGTTGCTGCACGGCGATGGACCGGGCCCAGGGATCCGTGGATCCGGCTCCGGGTTCGTTGAAGTGTGATCAGTCGTTGTTGCCGAGGTCGGTGCCGAAGCCGATGTAGGGGTTGTTGACTGTCGAAGTCAAGTTGTCCCGGTAGCGGATCGATTTCGAATCGTAGAGTTGAAAGCCCACGTGTGCGTTCTGCACCCGATTTTCAACTACCAGTGCAGTGTGAACACCTTCCAGGCCAATGCCAGTACCCGAATACATGGTTTGAACATCGTTGTTTCTAATGGTGTTTGCTTCGCTTTCATAGATATAGATACCAAAAATATTTCCGCTTTCGGAGTTTCCTGTTTTCGTGATCTGATTCCCCTCGATCACGCTGGAATTACCAATAAGAAAGATGCCAATATTCCGGCTATTGTGAATTCGCATATTGTCGATACGGTGACTACCATTACAGGAAGTACAACTGTTACCGATCTTGATTCCGATGCCGAAGCAAAAAAGGCTTCCTCCGGTGACTCGCACGTTGTGTTGATCGTCATCCACGAAAACACCAATAATCGAAGGTTCGGTCCGGTCATTTCTGCATAGCAGATCTTTGTTGGGATTGGCGATTGTGTATCCGCGAAAATCAAGTTCCACATGGCTTGATTTCACATGAATCGCTGATTCAGATTGATTCAGATTCACCATGTGACTTCGATCAAGACAGTATTTCCCAGGTTCATTAATCTCGACCGGAAACTGGTCGATGACCTGGCAGTCCTGCGCCAGGGCAGGGTAGGCAAGGCCAAGTAGGCTAATAATGATGATGTGACCGATAATCTTATTCATGCTGTTTCTCCATTCGTTAGTTTTGACGAATCTTCGGCGCAGTTCGCTACCGTGATGCTGTTGTTTTGCACAATCCGTGCCAACCAGGGAGAAATCATTTAAGTCACTGAAATATATAGATAAAAAATATCTTAGGTCGTCTCAATAATGCCAAGTACGAGATCCTGGGTTTGTCTGCGAACCAGCGCTTTCAGGTGCCACGCTTGCGCTTCACGGGCTCACAGCGTATTCTCAATTTTGAGAAGTGCTTTTTCAGGATCGGGACAATGGCTTCATTGGTGTTGACCGCGCACTACACGAGTGGCGATCGTCGTTTTGTGCTGACGGAAGAGAAAAACCTGATTGGCAGTGATGCGAGCTGTGATGTAGTGCTGAACGATCCAACCGTTTCACGTCAGCACGCGTGTTTGCGCCGAACCGGGCACAAATGGTGGCTAGAGGACCTGGGGTCGAGCAACGGCACGAAAGTCAACGGCGATCGGCTCGCTGAGGCTCAACGGGTGGATATTGAGGATGGACTGCAGTTCGGTAATCTGGTCTGTAGCCTGACTCAGGGTCAACAGGATGAAGTAGAACTGGCCGTGCCGGCCCAGACTTTGGTTGATCCACCAACACCGTCTTCCACGAAGGTTGCGGTCGCAACTGTGTCAAGCGACAGACTGACCCGTTTTTTTACTGAAACGCTACCTGCCTTGACGGTGCACTGTGCCAGCCAAGCAACGCCTGACCCAGGTTTCATTGTGGGCGCATTGGTCGAAATTTTTGGCGGCGTTTGGACCCTGTCGCGGAATAACGCAGTACTGGCCGCGGCGGGTGAACGTGATGCTGCGCTCGTGTCTGATCAGGCATTCACGCATGATGACTGCACCTTGAGCTGGGCCTGCAAACAGCCACTTGACGAGTCCATATTTGCCCGTGTAGCCGAATCGGTGCTTGCACTGAGTCGGCTGCAGTCCAATGGTCCGGCGCCCACGCCATCGGTTGGGTTAGATACCGAACACCCACCGCTGCCCGAACCCGCGACCCGTCATCATGGGTTGTTGAACTGTTATCGTCAGGTTCCGCGCGTGGCTCAGTCGAGGCTGAACGTCTTGGTTGAAGGTGCTTCAGGCACCGGTAAAGAATTGTTCGCGCGTTATCTGCACGCCTGTGGACAAGACCGGCAGCCGCTTGTCACATTGAACTGTGCGAGCTTGCCACAGGATCTGCTTGACGCCGAATTGTTTGGTATCGAACAGGGTGTCGCGACCGGTGTCGTCGCACGAGCCGGAAAATTTGAGCAGGCCGATGGCGGGGTCATTTTTCTTGATGAGATTGGCGATATGCACCCGGCAACGCAGGCCAAGTTGCTGCGCGTGCTGCAAGAGCAAGAGGTGTTTCGGGTTGGCGGATCAAAACCACGCAAGGCCAGAATCCAAGTCGTTTCGGCTACCAACCGCAACCTGAAACACCTGGTCGACAGCGGCGAATTTCGGCTAGATCTGTATCATCGTATCGCTGACTGGACAGTGCTGCTGCCCGATCTGCAGGAGCGTATGGTCGACATCGTAAATCTTGCTGCGCATTTTCTTCGCGCAGGTTGTGAAGACATGGGCCATCGCTTTGGCGGGATTTCACGCGCCGCTTTGGAGTGTTTGCAACACTATTCGTGGCCCGGCAACGTGCGCGAACTGGAACGCGAAATGAAACGTTGCGCATTATTCCTTGAAGATGGTGAACCGCTGCGTTCCGATCATCTATCGGATCGAATTCGGGTGGCCCGGTCTGGTGTTGCCGCCGATGGTCCACTGAAAGCCCAGTTGGCGCATACCGAAAAGCGGGCTATAGAGCAGGCCCTGCAGTTGTCCAGGGGCGACGTTGCCAGGGCAGCTGAGCGGCTTGGGGTCGGTAAGTCAACATTGTATCGCCAAATACGCAAGCTGGGTATTGATACAGGATGATGCGATGAGCGGCGACGCCAAGCGCGATACCAACGCCATCGACTGGCATACCGGAGTGCCGTTGGCTAGTGGCAGCAGTGGTGAGGTGGTGCGTGCCTTTTCGCCGGACCTGGGTCGCGATATTGCCGTCAAATATCTTCGAGTGGAAGAGCCGGCCGCCATCCAGCGCATGCTGCGCGAGGCCCGCACTCAGGCCGGGCTCGAACATCCGCATATTCTTCCTGTGCATGCTACTGGCGTCCATCTTGAGCGCCACTACGTGGCGATGGATTTTGTCGACGGTCAGCCGTTTGATCAGGCAATGGCTGATTTGGATGTCGATCACCGCCTGCAGCTATTCGACCAGGTGCTTGATGCAATGACCTATGCGCATGCACGCGGCGTGGTTCATCGAGATCTGAAGCCGGGCAATCTGATGGTCGAAAGACGAGCAGGTGAGGCGCATGTCTGGGTGATGGACTTCGGCCTTGCGCGCAGACCGGAAGACGCAACGCTTACCGTTGCAGGGGACGCGCTCGGCACCCCGGGCTACATGGCGCCGGAGCAGGCTCGCGGAGCGGAAGGTGCCGATCCACGCGCTGATGTATTTTCGCTGGGCGTGGTTTTGTACCAGGCTATGACAGATCGCTTGCCCTACAGTGCCGATACGGCGATGGCACTGGTGATGCAGGCTGCGTCTGGTCAGACTGTTCCGGTCACTGAAATTCGTCGGCGGCTACCGGATGGCCTGGCGCGGATCATCGCGCGCTGCCTGGAGCTCGATCCGGCTCGACGGTATGCCGATGCAGGCGCGCTTCAGGACGATCTGCACCGCTTTCTGCAGGGTCGAACGGTTGATGCCCCGCTCCTCGGGCGCCGCTACCGACTGGCCCGCTGGGCCAGGCAAAATCCGTGGCGGGCCCGATTAGCCGCGGCGCTGGTCGGCAGTGTACTCGTGGGTTTGCTTGTTCTGCTCGTGATCGCTGAGCAGAATCGCCAGGCACTGAATACTGCCAGCGAACTGATTGCGGAAGCGGAACGTGCGCGTGGCGACTGGTATGTTGATCAGTTATTACCGGTGCACGATCAGCGACCCGCTGAACAGGCCGCCCGGGATGCCGTTAACCGGATGGAGCGGCTGCGCGCTGAACTCAGTGGAACCGCCGCAGCGCGGGTCGATGCCGCAATGGCAGATCTGCTGGACGCAATTGGTGAACCCGTTTTGGCGTTTGAACGGGCAAGGCGTGCTTGGCGGGCCGGATTTCAGACACCGTCGGTTGCTGGACGCGCAATACGGGCACGGCTCCGCCAGTTTGGTGCCCGCCGGTTGGAGCTCGGATTGAGTGCCGATCCGAATTCGTTGCCGGAGCTCCTAAGGCAGCTTCGAAGTACGCTCGCCGAGGATGTAGCGCTGTTTATGGATGCAGTGCCTGAAGAGCTCATGCCGCGAATTGATCAAGCGCTGGAGCAGAATACACAAGTGGCTCTGGATGATCGCTCCGGACTACTGACGTCACCTGCCGATTGGCAAGATCGATTGCTGGATCTGCAGCCAGCTGCGGCAATTGCGATCGAGGCTTTGAATGCTGAAGGCGAATCGGCAATGGCAGCCCTCGACCAGGTCGAAGCCAGCCTGACTGAATTGGTCACCGCAGTCCGCTCGTTTCGCCCGGCCTACCGGATGGGCTGTCAGCTTGAGTCTGCGCGTCAGTCGCTGCGCGTCATGCAGTCTGATGCAGCTCGTTCCACGGTTGGCCGCACGTATTGCGATAACGGCTTGATGTTGAATCCGGATGATCCTGAACTGCTGGCATCGTCATCGATGCAGTATTGGCAGCGCGCAAAGGACCTGCGACGGGATCGCAACCCGTTCGAGGAACCATTACGACTTGCGATTGATCAGGCCGAGCGGGCATTGGACATCCAGCCCGACAATATGCTGGCGAAGATTGCGCTGGGCTCGGCGCTGCAGGTTCGGGCGCGGGGTCAGATGGCGGTCGGTGACGATCCGTATCCGACGCTCGAGCGCTCGCTGGGTTTGCTCGAGGCCGTGCATGTTGCACGCCCGAACGATGTCAATGTAATGAACAATCTGGCGGTAATCTGGAGCCTGATTAGTGGGGCCAGGAACGGCGAGGGCGACCCGCGCGGCGCACTCGACGCGGACCGCCAGAGCCTGCAATGGTTGGAACTTGCGGCGCAGGCCGCCCCCGATGACCGGCGCCTGGTTCACAACATGCTGCTGTCGAAGACGTCGTTGATTTATCAAGCGATGTTACTGGGTGAAGATCCCGTCGCTGCCACTGAAGACGCTGTGGCGGGTCTGCAGCGCTTGGCTGATCAGCACGCCGATTATATTTCGCCACTGAATACGCTGGGCCTCGCCTGGTGGACACGGGGCGTGTGGTACGCCCGAACGGGCGAGAACCCAGAGCAGGCGATGCATGCCGCCCGGGCTGCGTTTGATCAGGCCCTGGCGCGTCGTCCAGACTGGGAAAGCCCGCGCATCAATCGGGCCGGCGTCGCCCGGCAGTGGTATGCGCTTTCTGAATCCAGGCCGGACGCAGCGCTTGAGGCAATCGCCGATGCCGCGCTTGCCACCTATCGTGAGCTTGAACCGATCGAGGGCGAAAAGCGCGAGTTCGGTTGCCTGATGGCAGAGGTTCTTGTCGCTCGTGCTCAGTGGATACCGGCGAGTGAAGCGATCGAACTACTGGATCAAGCCTACCGGTTGAGTGACCTGGAGCGGAATATCGAGTGGAGCCATGTCGACTGCAATCGAGCCCGCGCGCATGCGGGCGCGATATGGGCACGGATGAATTCGAACGCAGCGCCGGTCGACCGCCTGTGGAACGAAACCGTTGCTGCTGTTGAACACTCGGAGGACCCAGGCTTGCTCCATCATGCAGCTGAATTCGCCGAGGCTTTGGATCGCCCCATCCAGGCACAGGCTTGGCGCGAGCGTTTGCCGGAAGTCTTTCGTTAAAACGCATTGTTGAGGATGCAGGCATCGGTATAGCCTGGTCTCGGTTTACCCGTACAAGGCCAGTAAGTATTCACCTGTTCTGGCCGGAAAAATTCCCAATATTGACCCTGGTTTTCTCAATTGCGAGATATCAGGGGCATCCGCGCGTTTTGTTCTCGACGCTGCAAGCGCCTTAGTCTTTGGTTTTTCGCTTTATAAACATTCCCTTATAAAGCTTGTGCCTTTGTGATCATGAGCCTGGTATGGATTGTGCATACGCATGCACAAATGATCGATAAGGAGCAAGCCCGTGGGTATTCAAACCGTAGATAGTGTCATTCTGTTCAAGTCAATCAAGCAGGGCTTTGGCTGTGTGCTGTTTTCTTTAGCCGCAGGCCTGATGTCGACGGCGGCGGCTGATGATTCGTTAACCAGTCCGCATGAGGTGCAGATCAAGGCCGATGCGCCGTTTCCATCGTTGGTGTACAGCGACCTGTTGAAGTCGATGTCCGATCAGGTTTTTTGGCAGAGTGGACAACTGCGTTTCTTTGAACGTGTTCGCATGACCTTCCTGCCGGAATTTTCGGACCCAAGTCATATTGCTGGCTACAACCCGGACAGCGGCGCGTTTCTGGTCAGTCAAGTGATCGATTCTGGTAGCAACGTCGATCAGACCGTGTTTTGGGAAGCACGTCAGGAAAAATTTCCGATCTGGGCCGGGCAGGCCCGAAACAACAGTGATCCGGATTCGCTCGAACCCGATCAATATCGCCTGGTCTGGACGCTGGACGGACAGGCGTTCTGGGAAATGGATTTCGAGGTGACCAGGTCCGGTGGCAGCAGCGCCTATGAGTCAGGCCACTATCAGCTCGAAGGGCCCTGGGCGCAGTGGGCCTATGTATACGTGCCGAACGGCAATCTTGCCCAAACGCCGACGTTCAATCTGTTTATTCGGGATACGTCAGCCCGGCCCGGGCAATGGACCGATCAGGTGATCGTCATCGAGGCCTACCGGGATGGTGAGCTGGTAGCGCAACATGGCCACAACCCCGGTGCGTCCAGACCGGCCAGCATCGTTCAGGCCAAGCCGTGGTGGGTTGCCCATGAACTGGCCCTGCGCTCGGCCGATGATTCTGGTTTCGCGCCGGCCAGCGAGTTGGTCGCAGCAGGTGACTATGAAATTCGAGTAACCATCAACGACGAGACCTGGGGTGTTTATCGCTATTCAAGCCAGGGTGAATGGCCCAGTCTTGAGCGCCAGGATCGCGAAAACAGTGAGCCAAAGCGTTTTCTCGAGGGCCTGACCGACCGGTTCTATGTTGAGCGGGACATGCCTTGAGCGAATGGAGTTCGTATCGTTCAGGCTAGACGTATACGCTGACTTCGCGCGTTTTTCGAAACGTGATTTCCGGATGGCGTTCTTCGGTTAGCTGCAGGTTGACGCGGGTCGGTGCCAGGTAGACCAGCCGGCCGCCGCCGTCTTCGGCCAGATGCTGGATATTCTTGTCGCGGAATTGTTCCAGGTCGCGTTCGTTTTCAGCCGAGACCCAGCGACAGGTCGAGACGTTGACGTTCTCGAACACCGCTTCGCACTTGTATTCGTCCTTCAGCCGATAGGCGACGACGTCGAACTGCAGTACGCCGACCGCGCCCAGCACCAGATCATTGCCGATCAGCGGTTTGAAGAACTGCGTAGCACCTTCTTCCGAAAGCTGGGTCAGGCCTTTGGTCAGGGCCTTGAGTTTGAGCGGGTCTTTCAGCTGAACGCGGCGGAACAGTTCCGGCGCAAAGCTGGGTATGCCGGCAAACTGCAGTGCTTCGCCTTCAGTGAAGGTGTCGCCAATGCCAATTGTGCCGTGGTTGTGCAGGCCGACAATATCGCCGGGATAGGCCACCTCGGCTTCGGCACGGTCGTCGGCCATGAAGGTCAGCGCGCCGTGCGTGCGTTGCTCTTTGTTGATGCGTACATGGTGTAGTTTCATGCCCTTGGTAAACGTGCCGGAGCACACGCGCATGAAGGCCATCCGGTCGCGGTGCGATGGGTCCATATTGGCCTGCACTTTGAACACGAACCCGGTCAGCTTGTTTTCTGCGGGTTCGACTTCGCGACCCAGCGTTGGGCGCGGCTGCGGCGTAGGCGCGTGTTCGACGAACTCATCTAATAAAGGAATGACGCCGAAGTTATTCAGGGCCGAGCCGAAAAACACCGGCGTTTGTTCGCCCTTTAGATAGCGATCGGCATCAAAATCATGGCTGGCACCCATGACCAGTTCGATTTCGTCGCGCAATTCATCGGCCATCTCGCCCAAGGCCTCATCGGCTTCGGCGCTGTTCAAGCCCTTGATAATAATCGGTTCCTGGCGAAGATAGTTTCTGCCGGATTCGTACAGGTGAATCTCATCGCGCAGCAGGTGATAGATGCCTTTCAGGCGTCGGCCCATGCCAATGGGCCAGGTCATCGGCGCACACTCGATGCCCAGTACGGTTTCGACCTCGTCCAGCAGTTCGATCGGCTCCTTGCCTTCGCGGTCGAGCTTGTTGATAAAGGTAAAAATCGGTGTGTCTCTTAGCCGGCAGACCTCCATCAGTTTGATCGTGCGTTCTTCGACGCCCTTGGCGCAGTCGATCACCATCAGCGCCGAATCGACTGCGGTCAACACGCGGTAGGTGTCTTCGGAGAAATCGGCGTGGCCGGGTGTATCGAGCAGGTTGACGATCGCATCGTGGTACGGAAACTGCATCACTGAAGATGTGATCGAGATGCCGCGTTCTTTTTCCATCTCCATCCAGTCCGAGGTCGCGTGGCGTGAGGCCTTCCGCGCCTTGACCGAACCAGCCAATTGAATGGCACCGCCGAACAGCAGGAATTTTTCGGTCAGCGTCGTCTTGCCGGCATCCGGGTGCGAGATGATGGCAAACGTGCGGCGGCGGTTGATTTCTTTGCTCAGGTTGGTCATGTAACTGCTATTGAGTGATGATGACTGCAATTCGATATTTTACTGCTTGGCGAGCAATAACGCTCCCAAACAGCTGCACGATAGTTAGGGTCGCGTCTGAAGCAAAAAATTAAGAAAATCTGCCCGGAGTGGTTGATGCCAAGATCTGTTGGAGTCTGTTCGGCTACGAATTTTTCTGCAGGATCGTAAAAACCAAACTGATGAAAACGGCAAATGCTTGTTATTGTGTGTATTTAATGCTATTTTCTAGCAAATTATAAAACTCATAGAGTGCCTAGAAATGAAATACCTTGATGTGAAATTGTTTATTGCAGCTGTTTTGGGCTTGTTCGCAATGAACACGTACGGTTTAGATCTGTACGTGTTTAATGGCGACTCGGATACAGGATTTATTGTTGATACCGATGCGCAAACTTTCACCTCGTTCGACACAACTGATGCGGACATCGGGTATGCAGTGGCGGTAACTGACCGAGTCATATTGGGTGATCGTGATGATCGTGTCGCTGCAGAATATGATCTGAACGGCAATTTCACCGGCAATACTTTCCCCGGCGGTGGCAATTTTTCTGAATTGCTGGATGGTACAACCAACGGTATCGACGCCAATTATGGAATTGAGTGCTGTGACACGACCATTTCAGTCACCGTGGCAGATTTGAACTGGCAAAATCAATCGGTTCTGTTTGATATCCCATTTAATGGGTCTGGAATTACCTATGACCCGTCAACAGACACGTTATGGGTCAGCACTTTTGACAATGGGGATATCCGGAATTTTTCACTGACGGGTACAGAACTCAGCTCATTTCCGGCTACTGATATCTCTGCTGGCGATGCCTGCTGCATGGCATACGATACTGAAACCGACACATTGTGGATCGGTGAAAATAACACTAATGTGTTGTACAACTACTCGAAGACAGGGACATTGATCGAGTCGATAACCATTCCCGGCTGGGATCCGGGTAATATCTATGGTGCTGAAGCTGTCATGGTTGGCGCATTGCCCGAATCCGTAGCCGTTCCTACGATCAATATTTTCGGAATGTTGCTTATGGCACTGTTAGTACTCGTGGTTGGCTTGACTGTAAAACGAAATCAGCGGTTTAATTAAATTGTGTTAGCCATGGCCCGGTGGTTTCGGGTCATGGCTTCATTTTCTATACAAGCATCCGTCCATCTACTCCCCCTATTTTATAATTCAAAAAGCGCAACACCAACTAGATGCTGATCTCCGGAATCAACTCAGCACTATGTGAGTACATCTGGAACGGAACCGATTGAAGCTGCATGTCCTGATTGATCTGTACCGCGAAGTGCAGGTGTGGCCCGGTCGAGAACCCGGTATTTCCTGACAAGCCGATTTTCTGACCCCGTGCTACTTGCTGCCCCGGGCGAACCAGAATGCCGTCATAGTCGAGATGGGCGTAGATCGCCATACTGCCGTCGTCATGCAGGATGCGAATGTAGTTTGCACGGGGCCCAAATCGGTTCAGGTCATCACCACTTTGATGAAAGTAGCGCGCAAGGTCCATGACCACGCCGGCACGTGCCGCATGCACCGCTGTGCCGACCGGCAGCGCCAGGTCAATCGCGTATCGACTGTCGACGGTTTGGTGACTGAACGTGCCGTAGAAGCCCTGGCCTATCCGCACCGCTTGATCGGCTGCGAGGGGCACTAGGTAGGGGTATTCATAATTCAATTCAGGATTCAGGCGTCCGGGTACAACCACAGTCTCCAGCTGGTATTCCCAGCGCAGCTGCCAATCGTCGGGTGCCAAAGTGACCATGCGGACCCCGCGAGCAGGGATTTCGATACGCGCCGGCAATTCCGGCTCGCTGATCATGTTGAATGACTCG
>JGI12210J13797_10328094_pt1 | contig 15190 bp, 13 predicted proteins | sample ElkSlonscriptome_3_FD_13797 | JGI IMG/M metagenome (IMG submission 13797)
CGACCCGGCCCTGTTGATGGCCCAACCCGAACCTGCGGCGGCGGAAGCCGCGCGGATCTGTGAAACGATGCGTGGACGCAACGGCTTTATTTTCAACCTGGGGCACGGTGTTCCGCCAGAAGCCGATATTGCGACCATTCAGGCCGTGGCCGATACCGTGCAGGGTTTCGAATAGATTCGGGACTTCCTACCCGTCGCGCGTAATATCAGACATAAAGCTTTTGAGGTCGGAATAATCTCTGGCCCCAACATCCGTCGCGCTCCACACGGAACGCCACTTTACCAGTTTACTCTCCTGGCCCGCCCCGAAAAAGGACAGTCCTTTTTCAAGGGCATAGTAGTCTACTGATCCCGACTCGCTCTCCATGATTGCAAAGAAAAAGTACTCTTCCTGGCCAGCCGGTGTTTCAAACTCAATGATGCAAATCTTTTGATCCGGAAAGCAGTGCAGCTTCATGGCCTGCGCAAACCGCTCATCCACCTCACCGGCGGCCACTTGTACCAACTCAGCCATATGCTCATCCGTCAGCTGCGCGATCTTCCGACTGAACAACCAACCTGGTAGCCAACTTTGCTCAAAACGGTTTACGGCTCGTGTACGGGCCCGTTGTTGTTTCAACTCTGCTTCGTAGGCCCCCGGCATATCCGACCCAAACAATTCTCCATATCCCGAATCCGTCTGATTCGTTGAGGATTCGTTATCCGAGGGCCTGCGGGCCTGCGCTTCCTGTTCGGCCAATCGCGCCGCTTTACGCGCCGCTATGCGTGCTTCTTTGCGCGCTTTCTCCTCTGCAGCAACCAGCTCAGCCTCCGCGATCTCTTTACTTTTATCGGTATGCGGAAATTTTAGTTCTTCTCCCAACTGAAGCTTTCGATCGCCCTCAAGATCATTCACCGCCTTGAAACGACTGTAATACTCGTTGACGTCTTCACCCTCGTACAACTCCGGAAAGGCTTTCATATCCGCCTGAAAGATTCCAAAAATCGAGGATTCTTTTCCGGTCAGCGCATACGTCCCGCCCGGCTTGGCTGAAACCGAGAGCATGAAAGAAAATAAGATCAGACTGGAGAGGATAGATTTCATAGGTAGAAAATGAGTTGAATTCAATATGGGTTATTATTTTAGATAAAGAACGTACTTTTCCATGGAATCATGGACAGTCAAGGCAAAAAGTTTTAACAAGATTGAGATCTCGAGATGACTACGTGTTTTCACGCCTCAAACCGAGTCATTTTGCATGGGCCAATACGATATATTTATCCGTTTGAAGTATTCCGGTTGCCAATCAAATACGACATAGTGCTTCCATGAACAAGATCCAAGTCAGTCTCGAAAAGCTCCGAAAATATAACCAGCCCAGCCCGCGCTACACCTCCTACCCGCCAGCCACGCATTTTGAGGAACGGCTATTTCAACCCTTTCAGTGTATAGAAAAAGCGCCGCTGTCGCTCTATTTTCACCTGCCCTTCTGCAAAACCCAGTGCCTCTATTGCGGCTGCACCAATATCGTCACCTGCAATCAATCCAAGAGCGCCGAATACCTGAGCTATCTTGAAAAGGAAATTGAACTACGCCTCCCCATGATAGCCGAAGGCTCCGAGGTCGTGCAGGTACAGTTGGGCGGCGGAACACCCACCTTTTTCCAACCCTCGGAAATCGAACAACTGGGCGAACTGATCCGTGCAAATTTTCCAATGGCTGGAACCGTTGAGGCCGGGGCCGAAATCGATCCGCGCTCGCTGAACCTCGAAAAGGTTCAGGCCCTGAAGCATGCCGGATTTAACCGCGCGTCGCTCGGCGTGCAGGATACCGATGCCCTCGTCCAGAAAACCATCGCCCGGATCCAGCCCCTGGAAATGATTGAACAGTCCAATGCCTGGCTGCGCGATAATAATGTTGAGTCGATCAACTTTGATCTGATCTACGGCCTGCCAAACCAGACCGAGGAGACCTTTTTCCAGACCCTGGAAGATTCGCTTAAATTCGCTCCCGACCGATTCGCCATCTACAGCTATGCCCACATTCCCTGGATTAAACCGTTCCAGAAACATTTCGAAGAGGTACTGCCCGATGCCGAATTGAAAATGCGCCTGCTGCAGCTAACCATCGAAACCCTGACCGGTGCAGGCTATGTCTACATTGGCATGGATCATTTTGCCAAACCGGACGATGCCATGGCGCAGGCACTCTCGAATGGAACCCTGCAACGCAATTTCCAAGGCTACAGCACGCACAAAGGCGTCGACCTCCACGGCTTCGGCATGTCGTCCATTTCTCACGCAGCGGGAACCTATTTCCAAAATGCCAAAGAGATTAAAGCCTACTATGCATCCCTCGATGCCGGGAAGCTTCCGGTGATCCGTGACTATCGTATGACCGACGACGATAAAATCCGCTACCATGCCATCATGCATATTATGTGCAATCTCTATGTGGACTATGCACAACTCTCCGAAGAACTCGGCCTTGATTTCGCGGACTACTTTAAAAAAGACATCGCATCGCTCAGCGACCTCGAAGAAGACGGGCTCCTGCTGCGCGAAGCACACGGACTGCGCGTCACCGAACTGGGACGACTTTTCGTTCGCATCATCGCCATGCGCTTCGACGCCTACCTACAAACCGAACAGCGAAAAGGCCGCTATTCCCAAACCGTTTAAAAATGTTCGTAGTCCGTCCCTTCGGCCGTTAGATTAACCACATGAAAAAGGTAGCGATTATCGGCGGCGGTATTACGGGACTGGCCGCAGCATTTGAACTTCAGGAAAAAGGCATCGAGTGTACGGTCTTCGAAGCCTCGGGCCGGGTAGGCGGGTGTATTTCCACCCTTCAAAAAGACGATTATCTCGTGGAGTGCGGCCCCAATTCGATTCTGGAAACTCATCCCGACATTGGAAAACTGATTATTCGCCTCGGAATCGAGGGCAATAAAGTCGCGGCCAATCTCACCGCGCAAAAACGGTTTATTGTACGCGACGGAAAACCCGTAGCCCTGCCCACCTCGCCATCTGCGTTTTTAACCTCCGAGGTGTTCAGCACCAAAGCCAAGCTGCGGCTCCTCAAAGAACCCTTCATTAAACCGTTGGTGGACAAACAGGAGAGCCTGGCCGACTTCGTCCAACGTCGCGTCGGGAAGGAAATTCTCGACTATGCCATCAACCCGTTTGTGAGCGGGGTCTACGCCGGTGATCCTAAAAAGCTCTCCACCGCCCACGCTTTCCCCAAACTTTTTGCCCTGGAAAAAAAATACGGTTCTCTGATCAAGGGTGCGATGAAGGGCGCCAAGGAACGCAAAAAACGGGCCGAAAAAAATGTCCATGAAGCGCGGATGTACACCTTTGACGATGGCATGGAAGTGCTGCCCTTGCGGCTCGCCGAAAAACTGAGCTATCGCGTGCACCTCAACACCCCGGTCGAATCCATCCAGATGATGGATGAAGGCATCTGGATGGTAAATCGTGAAGAGTTCACCAATGTCATTCTGGCCATCCCCGGCCATAAAATGCCGGAGCTGAATACTCCATTCGATCTCGATTTGTTTGATGAAATTGAATACCCGGCGGTAACCAGCTTGTCGCTGGGTGTTGATCTCAACTCCATCCTGCATTCGCTCGACGGCTTCGGCATGCTGATTCCCGAGGTGGAAAATAAATTTTCGCTCGGCGCCCTGTTTCCCTCCTCCATTTTCCCGGAACGCGCACCCGGCGGCATGGCCCTGCTGACGGTATTCGTCGGCGGTGCAAGGGCCCCCGAACGAGCCCTGATGGATAAAGATGAAATGCTCGTGAAAGTTTTGGACGACCTTCACGAACTGCTCGGAATTAATGGTGGACCGGAGTTTGTGCACACCACGGTCTGGCCAAAAGCAATTCCGCAGTACAACGTTGGATATGAAAGGTTCCTGAACCACATGAAAGACATTGAAACGAATTATAAAGGCATCCACTTTGCGGGACACTACCGCGATGGAATTTCCGTTTCCAACTCCATCCTCTCCGGCCTGCGCGTGGCGGAGCTCATTTCAAACCACAAGGACACAAAGGACTCGAAGTCATAGGAGCTTTGCGCTCTTCGTGTCTTCGTAGTTAAGATTAATATGAAACGTGGATTTTTACTCATGAACACCGGTTCGCCGGACGACACGACCGAAGAAGCTCTGCGGATCTATCTCAAAGAATTCCTGATGGATCCCTATGTCATAGACATGCCCTTTCCCCTTCGCTATGCGCTGGTTCACTGGGCCATTTTGCCCAAACGTCCGGCCGAATCGGCCGAAGCCTATAAGGCCATTTGGACCGAAAACGGATCACCGCTCATCCACACCTGCAACAACCTCGCGCTGGGCTTGAATGACAGCATGGACGAACCGCTTGAGGTCTGCATGGCCTATCGCAATCCTTCCGTGGCTTCCGCCATCGATAAACTGCTCGCCCAAGGCGTGGATGAAATTGGTCTGCTCACAATGTTCCCGCACTATGCCATGGCCACCACTGGCGGTTGTACCGCGCTGGTCAAAAAGGTACTGAAAGGTCGCGCCAAACTTCGTGTGGCGCCGCCGTTCTACAATATGCCGGAGTTGATAAATCCGCTGGCGGAATCGCTGAAAGATGTAAAAGAACACATTCTCTTCAGCTACCATGGCCTTCCGGTTCGGCACATCAAAAAGACCGATCCCACCGGCAGCCATTGCATGCAGAAATCCGACTGCTGCCAAATGGCATCTCCGGCTCATAACACCTGCTACCGGCATCAGTGCTTTGAAACCACCCGGCTGATTGTCGAAAAAGCCGGCATTGAAAAAGGCCGCTATACCCTCGCCTTCCAGTCCCGCCTCGGGCGCGACCAATGGCTGGAGCCCTACACCGACAAGGTCCTCGAAGAATTTCCGAAAAGAGGCATTAAAGATTTGGCCGTCATCTGCCCGGCCTTTTTTTGCGACTGCCTCGAAACGCTCGAAGAAATTGAAATCCGCGGCCGGGAAACCTTTATGGAAGCCGGCGGCGAATCCTTCCGCATGATCCCCTGTCTCAACGATTCCCCCGCCGCGTTCCAATGTCTGGAAACCGTCATTTCCAATGCCGGGAACTGGCCGGAATAATCGATGCACGACACCCACTACATCATCAATCCGGCTGCCAATGGCGGTACAGGACGAAAGGTGTGGAACGCATTCCAAAAGTTCTGGCCGGATCCGATTGATCCGGCGAACATAACTTTTACAAAACATCCAGCTGACGCACGCAAACTGGCCGCCGGGCTTGCATGCAAAATGATCGTGGTTATCGGTGGTGACGGAACCGTTGATGACGTAATTTCGGGCATTATGGATCAACCGGAGCCCCGCTCAAAACTGGCCATTATTCCGGGCGGAACGGGTAACGACATTGCGCGGTGCGCCAACTTCCAAACCTTGGAAGAATCTATAGCGGTTTTAAAGGCAGGAACATCGCGCGCGTTTGACCTAATTCGCGTGGAGCGCGAATCGGAAAAACGTCATGTGTTCCTATTTGCCAATGCCGGCTTTTCCTCCATCCCGAAGATGAAACCCTGGATGAAACGTTTACTCGGCGCTACCAGCGCCTACTACCTGGCCACCCTGCTGGAAGTCATCACTTTTAAACCCCGAAACATGATGATTTCAATTGATGGAAAAATTATTTCCGGCCCCACTTTTCTGGTGATTGCGAGCAACGCCGAATATGCCGGCGGAGGTAGTATGCGGATTGCCCCCGGTGCCAAGACGGACGATGGACTGCTGAACATTTCGATTATACAACCGCTCCCCTTATTCAAATTGGTCACCAAACTGTTTTCCAGCATCGCGGACGGCTCCTTCATCGAGGAACCGGAAGTCAGCTATTGCACCGGAAAGACCATTGAAGTCAGCTGTGAACCGCCCGCGGTGCTTGACCTCGATGGCGAACTCTTCGGCACCACGCCCGCCACCATAACCGTGATCCCTAAAGGCATTGAGATTCTTTCCCATGAACCGGACGTTTGACATTATAAGTACAGATGGACTCACACTCCGTGGCCGATGCTGGCCGACGGAGAAATCCTGTGAGGCTGTCATCTGTCTGGTGCATGGTCAGGGCGAACATCTCGGGCGCTATGATCACGTGGCCGCCGCATTCAACCAGGCCGGAATTAACCTGCTGGGAACCGACCTGCGCGGGCATGGAAATTCAGGAGGCAAACGCGGGCATGTTCCAACCTTTGGAATATTGCTGGATGACCTTTTCCAAACCTTGGAAAAAGCACGCGCAGCATTTCCATCTAAACCCTTGTTTCTCTATGGTCACAGTCTGGGCGGCTTAATCGTTCTGGACTATGTGTTGAAACGAAACACGAAGCTGAACGGTATCATCGTATCTGCGCCCTTGCTTCAGCTGGCTTCTGCACCGCCCGCATGGAAATTGTGTATACTGGAGCTATGCAACAGGCTCAGGTTGAATCCTTCCATTCCAAATGGCGTGGATGATCAACTGCTTTCACACGACATCAATGTGGCGCGCATCTACCGTAACGATCCGCTGACGCACCACCACATCACCCCGTCGCTGGCCAGCGGAATGTTTGAAGCCGGTCAGTGGTGCATGGATCATGCATCGGAACTTTCACTGCCGGCCCTGTTCATTCATGGCGCGGCGGATAAGATCACATCCCCCGCGGCAACGCAGACCTTTGCCTCTAACATTTCGTCGGATTGTACACTTGAAATCCTGCCGGGACTGTTCCATGAACCTCATAACGAAACGGAAAAAACAGCGGTCTTTAAACTTCTGACCGACTGGATTTTGCGAACCGCATTATGATGACACGGGAGATCAGAATGAAATTCAACAAACTGCATATCATCGCTTTAGCCGTTGGGCTGGCATTTCTCACTGGATGTGCAGCTTCTTTCAAAGCGGGAGAACTGGACCCCGTTCCGGACTACCCGACCGTTCTAAATAAAAAAACGGTCTTTGTTGATCTCGCATTTTCCGGAAAACTCAACGGTGAGCCCTGGACGAATAATGACCAACAGAACCAAGCCTACCTCGAAGAGCAGCTCATCCGAAAGCTGGAAAGCTCGGGGATGTTTTCACTCGTATCTGACGGATTGAAAACGACCGATATTCAAATCTATGCCGCAGTAATCAATGAGAAGGAAAAGAGCTCATCAAATATGACCCTCTCAGCTTTAACCCTGTTCCTTTATCCCAACACGGAAACCGATACCTTTCGATTGCTGGCCAAGGTGACGAATACCCGAACCGGAAAAAAAACAACCATCCAATTAGAAGACGGTGTCATACGTAGACAACAGCTTTTGCTAGGTCTACTGGCTCCGTTTAAATCGCACATTGACGAACTCGAAAAATGCACGGAGCGGCTGATGGATAATCTGATTCTGGAAATTCATAAAGCCGGGCTCGCGAACTAATTCCAGTTTAAAAAAAACCAGATAATTATTCATATCTCAACGCATCAATTGGATTTAGCCGCGCCGCTTTACGCGCGGGCCAGATGCCAAATAGAATGCCGATGACGGCGGAGAACCCGAAGGCCATATAGATGGAACCCTGCGTAAAAAGCACCTGCATTCCGGCAAACCGTTCCGCGGCATAACCCACGCCCGTCCCAAGCGCAACACCCAGACATCCGCCAAAAAAACTGATAATCAGGGCTTCAATCAGGAACTGCATCATAATGTCATTCCCGCGTGCGCCGAGTGCTTTGCGCAGGCCGATCTCGCGGGTACGTTCCGTTACCGAAACCAGCATGATGTTCATGATGCCAATGCCACCGACGACCAGCGCAATCGACGCGATACTGGAAAGCAGCAGCGACATTACTTTGCCCGTCTCCGACACCGCATCCTGAATCTCCGCCAGGTTCCTAATTTCAAAGGCGCCACTGGCTCTGCGATGACGCTGCTCGATGAGAGCCAGAATATCCGCCTGCGCCCGCTCCATCTGATGCGCCTGATCAATCTGAATTTCAATGCGCTCCACATAATCCCGACCAAACAGGCGGCGCATAGCCGTGCTCACCGGAACAAAGGCCGCGTCGTCATAATCCCTAAAACCGCTGCTTCCTTTTTCGGGTAGAACACCGATCACGGTATAGGTCCGTCGATTAATTTTAATCTGCTGTCCGATCGGATTCTGTCCGTCAAACAACTCCCGCACCGGAGTCACACCCAACACGCAAACCATGGCTTTGGCATTCACTTCTTCCGCCGTAAAAAATCGACCCAGCTGCGGTTCATAGGAACGCATCGATTCATAATCGGGCTCCACACCAGTCACCCGGCAACTCCAGTTTTTGTTTCCAACCTTGAGCTGAACGTTGCCGTCGAGGGTCGGACTGACAGCCATAACATTCGGCACTTCATCGCGAATGGCATCCGCATCCGCAAGGGCCAACCGCGAAACGGCCCCTTGCGCCTGAGCCACCCCGCCGCGGGATCTGCGCTGGGGATACAACATCAGGAGATTAGAACCCAAACGGCTCATCTGATCTTCAATGGCCGCTTTAGCGCCATTACCCACGGCAACCGTGGCAATCACCGCAGCAACACCAATCATGATCCCCAGTGCCGAAAGCGCCGTACGCACTTTATTTGCACTGAGCGAGCGTAGCGACTGCTTAACCAACGTCCAGCCCTCAACCAACGACTGCATGCCGAAGCCCTTTTTTACCACGGGCTCAGCGGCCGATTTTCCAAGGGTTGGAACTTCGGGTGCCGTCGAATTCGGCGAATCCGAAATAATTTTCCCGTCGCAAATTTCGATGATGCGCTGAGCGTGGTTCGCCACATCGGCATCGTGCGTCACCAGAATGATCGTCAATCCGCTGGCATGCAACTCGCTCATCACCTGCATGATTTCTTTGGCACTTTTCGTGTCGAGATTGCCGGTCGGCTCATCCGCAAAAATGATCGACGGGTGATTCACCAGCGCGCGGGCAATGGCCACGCGCTGTTGCTGACCACCGGAGAGTTCATTCGGATGATGCATCTTGCGGTCGCCCAGCCCAACCAGGTCGAGCATTTTATCCGGCACATCGCTCTTTTTTCCGTTCCGGGCATAGATCAGCGGCAACTCTACATTTTCAAGCGCACTGGTCCGTTTCAGCAGATTGAACTGCTGAAAGACAAAACCCATGACCCGGTTACGAAAGGCCGCCAGTTCGTTTTCGGAAAATTTGGTTACATCGGTATGATCGATTTCAAACGTTCCAGCGTCCGGAACATCAAGCAACCCAAGAATGTGCATCAGCGTCGATTTTCCGGAGCCCGAGGTTCCGACAATAGCTACATATTCCCCCTGCTCAACCGTCAGGGACACGCCGTCGAGCGCACGGACTTCGACCTCGCCCATCTGATAGGTTTTATGCAGGTTTTCGACGCGGATCATCAGCGGCCCCTCCTGCCCATCGTTGGAGAGAAAAGACCGCCACTGTTTTCTTTTCGCGCTCCCAGGTTCATCTGCTGAATCAGAACTTCATCTCCCTCGGCCAGTCCTTCTGAAATTTCCATATAGGAGCCATCGCTCACACCCACCTTGATCGATTGTTGATCCGGATTTTCCGGATCGGCAGAAGTCACGAGCACATAGTATTCAGTCGAAGGTTTTCCGGACCGGCGGCCGCTGCTTTCACCTCGCCCGCCCTGACTTCCGCCTTGAGCAAAACGTTCCAACCGCTCCTGAATTTCAGAATCGGAAAGGCCACGCTCTTTCATGCGCTCGATCATGGCCGCTTTGCGCTCGTCCTGAGACATATTTGAAAAGTCGGGCCGATCCCCACCGCGGCTTTTACTGCCACTGGATTTCTGCTGAACCGCCGCAACCGGCAGCGTCAGCACCTGATTTTTCTGCTCAACAATAAACTCCAGGTTGGCGGTCATGCCGCTACGCGCAAAACCGGGAAGCCGGTGAGCGCGAACGTCCACTTCATACATGGTGACATTACTGACGGTCTTGGCATCGTATGCAATTTTTTCCACGACACAGGGGAACTCACGATCCGGATACGCTTCCAGCGTAACCAAAACCTCCTGCTCATTTTCCACCTGCCCGATATCCGTTTCGTCGAGATTAGCAACAATGATCAAATCATCCGCAATTACCACCACGGCATCCGCCGATGCGATAGACTGCCCCGGCTCAAAGTTTCGGGCAATGATCGTTCCATTCAGGGGTGAAATGAGCGGCGACGGTTTGTATAGATCCGCCCAGTAATCAAATTCATCCTGGCTGGTGGCCAGCGCGGCATCCAGAAGCGTCGCCCGTTCGGTGGAACTGATCCATCCGAGAATCTGCCCTTTTTTCACTGTATCGCCTTCATCGACCAACAGTTCTTCCAGCCGGCCGGCGATCGGCGGTTTCACGTCCAGCCGATTTCGCGGTTGCACTTCGCCGGTAGTTTCGACCGTGATCCGGATATCGCGCTTTTCAACTTTTTCAACTTTAAAGGTGGGCTTGGCCATTTCTGCATCACCGGCTTTCGAACGCTGAAGCCAGAAATAAATTCCGCCGCCAACTACCGCCAGAATAATGATCCATTTAATCGATTTTTTCATCGTTCGTTCCCTTTTTCCATCGTCTGCCAAACACTCAAACCCAATAGATTTTTCCAGCGCGCCTGCTCAATTGAAGAGCTTCTGCGGCGCTGCAGATGCGTTTTTCCCTGCGAAATCAAGTTACTCTCAATAAGGTCCCAGTCCTCGTAGGAGAGCAGGCCCTGCTTATATTTTGCGGTGGAGATTTCTGCGCGCAGCTGCTCCGCCTCGAAGAGCTCCTGCTGCACCGCTTCGCTTTCGACTGCATTCACATAGCTGTTCCACTGCTGCTGCAGCGAGGCCAACAGCGTGTTGCCGGTGTCCATCAGCCCCATCTCATCCTGAATAATCTGTTCTTTGGCAGCTGCCACTTCGCTGCGGATCCGGTTTCCGGTAAAAAGCGGCACACTGGCCCGTAGCCCGATGCCCCAGGATCCGGTGTAGTCTTCAAAAAGAGTGCCGCTTCGTGCCGAAGTGTCGGCAGAAAAGGTGATGGTTGGGAAGTGCTGACTGCGGGTGACTTTTAATCCCAGCTTCGAGGCCTCCACCTGTGTGGCGGCAATGGAATAATTCGGCGTCATTTTCATCAGCGATTCCAGATTCGTTAACTCTTCCGGAGCTTCGGCCTGGAGATCGCCGGCGGCTCCTTCAACCGGAAGGCTCACGCCAATGGCTGCAGCTAAATTTCTTCGGGCATAGACCAGTGCCCGTTTGGCTTCCCGCGATTCATACTCCGCCTGGGACAGCTGCGCTTTGGTTCGCACCAACGACCCGGCATTTTCGCGCCCGCCGTCGAACCGCAACTGAATCAGCCGGACGTTGGCGGCGCGGCGTTCTTCAATTTGTTCGGTTAATTTAATCAGGTCCTGCGCATAGAGCACTTCGATGTAGGCCAGACGGGTTCTAAGTTCTACATCGGCCAGCGTTTTTCGGTATTGCTCATAGCCAATGTCCAGCTGAACCAGGGCCCGGTTTCTTTTGGCCACATTACTGCCGCCTCGGTAGAGATCCTGATTTAAAGAGAGCGTTCCGCTGGAGCTCTTATTTTCGAGCCATTTATCCTGAACCTCGTCCTGACCATAATTTGCGCCAGCCGATGCGTTGATCTGAGGCAGGAAACTGGAACTGGAAGAGGTGACCCCATACTGCAGCTCTTTCACGGCCGCGCGGGCGGCAATCAGATCGGGATTATAAAATTTCGTTTTTTCCAGACACTGTTCCCAGGTCAGAAAGATATTCGTCTGACCCAACGACCCCATCGCAACCCAAACGGCCGATAGTAAAATATATCTAGTCATGATCTCTCCGGGCAAAAAGCATAGAACCGCTGTGCAGAAGAGATTATTGCAATGAATCGTTTAAAATGTCTGTTTGAAATTTGGGCTATTTCGCCCAATCAGCGCAATTTGACCTGAACCCGGTAGTACCGATTGCTTCCGGTCGTGGCAACGGCATACACGGTTTGAGAAAGGGAGCCTTCAAACCAGTCGATGGACGTCTGCCAATTGGGGTTGAGCAGGTTGGTGCTGTATTCGATCCGGTACTGCCGGTCGGCCGAGCTGGTGAACCCCAGGCTGGTCGCCTGGGTGTAGGCCAGAAGCTGAAGGTATGAGTTCTCCAGATTAGGGTCTGTATCACAAATCCACTCTTCATAATTGGAGAATCCATCTTTGTCCGGATCTTCATCCGGTTCCGATACCCCCGTGGAATTCTCCCAATGGTCCGGCAGACCGTCTACATCGGAATCGAAGTCTGGAATATTATTGGTAATCCAGGAATATCGGGAAGAAATTCGCGTCGAATAAAATGCGCTTTTCTGCGTGGGCAACTGTAAGACCCAGAGCTCGCCAGCCTTCGCATAAACCCCGCCCGTAAAATCCAGAATACTTCCATTAAAGGAATCCGACCCATCCGCACTCAGGCTATAGGTAAAGGAAGGCCCAATGGCAAAATTAATGCCCGCCAACTTCCACACCCCGTTCTGCTCAATAAATACCGCACCCCCGGAATCCTTATCTGTCAGCATACATTCATGTTCGCTCGCTGAAGTATCCCAGTCTGCCTTGAGGACAGGATTCCCGTTAATGGTTGTGGTTGCGGAAACGGCATTCTCACCCCAGCGCTGAACATAAGTATACGCCCCCCACTTCCAACCGTTGGTTATAACCTGAATTTCGGGCGGTCTTGGACCCGGAGGGTCATTAATAATGGAATTGGTCACCACGGCACCCCGATCAACCCCACGACCGAAAACAACCAGATTCTTGCCCGACTCATCCGATGTGTTGTAAAGCGGCGCATACTGCTCAAAAGTGCCGTCAATTTCCCAAAGGCGCAGATCGCTATCCGGATCATCCGTTTTGGCAATCGTGTTGAACACCTCTCCGTTATAGTGGAAATCGTGGCCTACACTTCCCCCGATATGTTTGGCCGTAATAAAATGGTGCGGCGCGATCGGCGTGCCCAGATAGGAATTAAATTGTCCCTGAAATTCCCACCCGCTCGCTGCAAGTTCACCCGTGGGGGCCGATGAATAAATCGATGGATCATCCGTATCGTGCAAGACCGCAACAGTTTCGTTGGTCAGAACAACACTCAGGAGAACCATTAAGACGGTTTGGAGAGGTTTCATAAATGGAACATGCTTTGCATAGGATGGTCAAAAATGCCACGATATATAGTACATATTACTAGCAGGAACCTTTCCAACCTTTGGAACTTTCTGGCGCTCCTTCGCGGATCTGCTACATTTCGCCGCCATGGAAAAAGACCAAATTTATAATGAGTCGATGGCCAATATTGCCGACTTCAGCTTTGACGCGCAGGTGGCGGATGTGTTCACCGATATGATCGAGCGCTCCGTGCCCGGCTACCGCGCGATTCTCACCATGATCGAAACGCTGACCGAGCACTATGGGCAGTCCGGCTCAACGCTCTACGATCTCGGCTGCTCCCTCGGCGGAGCCACCCTCTCCATGCGCCGCGGCATTACCGCTGAAAATTGCCGGATCGTGGCCGTCGACAGTTCTGAATCCATGATCGAGCGTTGTCAGAAAACCATGGAACGCGACCATAATCCCACGTCCGTCCATACCATCTGCTCCGATATCCGCGATGTTGAAATCAAGGACGCTTCCGTGGTGGTCCTCAATTTTACCCTGCAATTTATTCCGCCCGTCGACCGTTTCCAACTATTGGAAAAAATTTCCGCCGGCATGCGGCCCGGCGGCGTTTTGATTCTTTCAGAAAAAGTGGTATTTGAAGACGATCATCTCGATGCCCTGCTGTTCGACATTCACCACGATTTTAAACGCGCCCACGGCTACACCGACCTCGAAATAAGCCAAAAACGCTCCGCACTCGAAAATGTGCTCATTCCCGAAACCATACCGACCCACCGCGACCGTCTGCTCAAAGCTGGCTTCACCTCGGTCGATGTCTGGTTCCAGTGCTTTAACTTTATGTCCATGCTCGCCATAAAATAACGTTCAACGCAAAGCAAAGAAGAACGCAAAGGCTCGCAAAGATTCCTCTGCGAAACTTCGTGCACTTTGCGCCTTTGCGTTTAAATTGCTCTCTTCCATATGAAAATTGATTATTCAGAATTATATGACCAGCTGAAGGGCACCGACCTCGAATCGTGGAATGGTATCCTGCCGGGCCTGATTGCCCATGGCCTTCGCCCGGAACGGCACGGTCTGATGCCAAAATGGGAAGAGACGCTGAAAAATCTTCCAAGGATTGGAAAAAATCAGGTGGAGCTAAAATCCGAGGTTCGGGCCGAGGGCGAAATTTTCCAGGGATTGGAAGAACAGCTGCGCGCGTTTCATCCGTGGCGCAAAGGGCCGTACCACATTCACGGAATTCATATTGATACCGAATGGCGGTCCGACTGGAAATGGGATCGCGTCAAACCCCATATCCAATCCTTGGAAGGCCGGACGATTCTGGATGTCGGCTGTGGCAACGGCTATCACTGCTGGCGCATGGCCGGCGAAGGGGCCGAGCTGGTAATTGGGGTCGACCCCTCTGCTATGTTTATCTGCCAGTTTTTCGCCATGAAAAATTTCCTGCAAAACCCGCGTGCCTGGGTGCTGCCCTTGGGGATTGAAGATGTGCCGGAAACCCCGGGCGGTTTTGACTCTGTATTTTCCATGGGCGTGCTGTATCACCGCAAATCGCCGATCGAACATATTGAGCAATTGAAATCGTTCCTTAAACCCGGCGGAGAACTCGTGATGGAAACGCTCGTGGCCGACGGCCCTGAGGGCTATGCCCTGATTCCGCATGGTCGCTATGCCAAAATGCGCAACGTCTGGTTTATTCCGTCCGTCCCGACGCTGGAACTCTGGATGAAACGGTGCGGCTTGAAAAATATCCGTACAGTCGATGTGAATAAAACGTCAATAGAAGAACAACGCTCTACCGATTGGATGACCTTTGAATCCCTGCCTGATTATCTCGATCCCAACGACGGGTCAAAAACCATCGAGGGCTACCCCGCCCCCAAACGCGCGGTCGTCATCGCCACGGCCTGACTCTTTACCCTTCTTAACTATATCATGTCTCATTAGAATTTATGTGAAAATATTGACACATTAAATGCTAACCAATAAAATGTGTCTGATTTCTGAAGA
>JGI12210J13797_10049009_pt1 | contig 15183 bp, 16 predicted proteins | sample ElkSlonscriptome_3_FD_13797 | JGI IMG/M metagenome (IMG submission 13797)
CGATAATAAAATGGTCGACTACTCCTCCGGTCATATTTCCACCGAAGATGCCGCCCCCCTGATTGAGACTCTGCAGGAAAAGCTGGGCCGCCCGGGCCTTAGCTTCAACTCCGGTGTGCAATACCGTCACTTGGTGATTTGGGAAAACGGTCCGACCGACCCCATTACCCAGCCACCCCACGATATTTTAGAGCAGGACATTGGAAAATATCTTCCCCACCAAGGTCGGGCACAGGAACTCTTGGATCTTATGGAGGCCTCCAAAGAAATTCTCGCCGACCATCCGGTCAATCTTGCCCGCAAAGAACGGGGCGACGTGCCCGTGACCCAAATTTGGCTTTGGGGTCAGGGGCCCGCCTTAAAACTTCCCACCTACCAAGACCTCTACAATTTTTCCGGCACCATCATCACCGCCGTGGATCTGGTTCGAGGCCTGGGCGTTCTGGCGGGTCTGGACACCCCTCTGGTTCCCGGTGCCACCGGATGGATCGATACCAATTACCAAGGAAAAGTCGATTACGCCCTCAAAGCGTTGGAAACCCAGGATTTTGTTTACGTCCACGTGGAAGCTCCCGACGAATGCGGGCACGTGGGCGACGCCAAACTCAAAACTCAGGCCATTTCTGATTTTGATGCCAAGGTTGTCGGCCCCGTCTGGCAAGTCATGGAACAACGCGGCGAACCCTACCGCCTCCTGGTCACCATGGATCATCGGACCCCGGTGGAAATCCGCGGACATTCTGCGGAACCCGTCCCCCTGGCCACTCTGGAAGGTCCCGTCGGTCCGGTAACCGATGAATGCGCCTTTGATGAATTTGTTCATGACGGCCAGGTCGATATTCGCACGTACGAATGGATTCCAGCCTGGTTGCGCGGAGACGTATGAGCAAAGCGGATTTTTCCGGCATCAAGGCCGGACTGTGTCATGATTGGCTTACCGGAATGCGGGGAGGCGAACGGGTATTGGAGCTCTTGGCCGACGCCTTTCCGAATGCCCCCATTTACACCCTGATTCATAATCCCGGCTCCGTCTCGGAAAAAATCACCTCACACCCGATTCACACCAGTCCCCTGCAAAAAATCCCCGGGATCTTTGACCGTTATCGGATTTTTTTACCGTTTATGCCCCTTCTGACCAAAACGTGGAAACCCTCCGCCGACTTAGATGTGATGATCAGTACCAGTCACTGTGTAGCCAAAAGCATACGCACCGCCCCTTCCACCCGGCACGTTTGCTACTGTTTCACCCCCATGCGCTACGCCTGGCTTTTCCACGAAGATTACTTCCCTCATCCCTTAAAACGAGCCGCCCTCAAGCCCGTCTTGGCCACTCTCCGAATCTGGGACAAAGCCACGGCGTCCCGGGTCGATCGCTTTGTCGCCATCAGCGAGCACGTCCGTGAACGGATCAAAACCTTTTATCATCGGGATGCGGATGTCGTCTATCCTCCTGCCGACACCGAGTTCTTCCATCCCTCCCCTCAGCCCCGTGGAGAGTATGATTTTCTCATCAGCGCAATGGTCCCCTATAAAAAAGTGGACGTGGCGATTCGCGCCTACACCGAAAATGGGTATCCGCTGAAGGTAATGGGCACCGGATCCGGTTTGCCGGATCTTAAAAAAATAGCCGGCCCGAATATCGAATTTCTCGGACGCCAACCGGATGAAGTATTACGCAAACACTATCAACAGTGTCGGTTTTTAATTTTTCCCGGAGAAGAAGATTACGGTATTGTTCCTGTTGAAGCCATGGCCTGCGGCACCCCTGTTATTGCCTACGGAAAAGGGGGCGTTACCGAAACTGTGGTCGCCGGCGAAACCGGCTTGTTTTTTCATCCGCAAACTCCCAATGCCTTAAACCGGTGTCTGAACGAGGCTGCCAAAATAGAGTGGGACCGTGAAAAGATTCGCAAACGTGCGGAGAAATTCAGCATTCCTCAATTCTTCACGGGTATGGCCAGCGTGCTCAAGGCATGACCTCCAGACAAATAGGACTCCTCCAGGGATATAGTGCCGTAATTTTTATGGGGGCGGGGATCACCATTATCCAAACCCTGCCGATCCCCTCTCCCACCTTGGTGTGGTATCGCGTGGCCATTGCCCTGCCCGTCCTGTGTCTTTACGCATTCGTCCGCAAGACCTCCCTTCACATCTCCCGCGCCTATTGGAAACCGCTATTTTTCACGGGATTGCTAACAGGTACGCACTGGATCAGTTTATTTCTTTCGATAAAACTCAGCACCGTCGCCCTGGGAATGATTAGTTTTTACACCTTCCCTGTCTTCACGACTCTTTTAGAAGCCGGGGTTCAAAAACGAAAACCCCTGACCCGGGATCTCCTCGTCACCCTGATTACCTTAGCGGGGGTCATCCTGCTTACGCCACTTACCGGTGCGTCTGCAGAATTTCTTCCCGGACTCTTACTCGGTATCCTGTCCGCAACCCTGTGGGCTGGCAGAACTGTCCTGATCCATCATACGCTCAAAGAACTCCCCAGCCTCACCACCATGATCTGGTCATTGGGCATTGTCCTTCTTTTTCTGAGTCCAACCACCTTGAAGGCCCCGGCAATATGGAACTGGGACCCCGGGGTTATCAAAGGAACGCTTTTTCTGGGACTCTTTGTCACCGCCTTTTGCCACACCCTGATTCTTAGCAGCTTAAGACGAATTTCAGCAACCCTCCTGGGGCAAATCGCTCCGGTCCAAATCGTTTCCGCCTCGATTACGGGTTGGTATTTCCTAAAGGAACCCCTCACTCCACGAATTATCATAGGCGGCAGCCTCATCGCTTTCACCGGGCTTATTGCCGCCACCTTTTTTAAAGAAAAACCGAAGAGACCTAGAACCATTGACGAAATTAGAAAGTGAAATTTCCGGGTTTACACCTGAATCTGTATCTGGAAACGCTGGGAAATTAGTCCTCCCTCTTCTTCCGGCATCGGCCTCTGGTTTCATCTCCCTCGTGGAGCACACTTTCGGAATGCAGGTACTCTGCTGCCTCTGCGGACCCCTTCACTTTAACGGCACTGCGTTCCAGCATCTCAGATTCAAACCCGGATAACACGCGCTCTCTCAACCCCACATTCCTCCATTGTGAAGCAGGTCCACAGCCTCTGTGAATCCCCCGCGCCAACAACAGTGCATCCAGTAACGCTTGATTCGCACCCTGTCCTTTAAAGGGACTCATGGGATGAGCGGCATCACCAAGAAGAGTCACACTTCCTCCTTTTTTCAACAGCTCTGGATCAAGAAGGGCCCGGTCATATACCGGATATCCGGAAATCTCCGATTCCGAAGTGGCCGCTACAAGCTGGGGAATCGGATCGTGCCACGGTGTTCTGCGGCAGGCTTCCGCCTTCAGGGCTTGCGCGCCCTGAGAACGTAACGCCACGGCCTGTTCTTCGGATACTGGAAAACTCAACTGCCACATCACCGAACCGGGCGCATATGGCATCACATAGATGCGCTCATGACCATTGGCCGTTTGAAAAACGGTGTTGGAATCCAGCAAAACAGTCTCCATTCCCTTGAGATCCATCAAATCGCAAATCCCCAAAATCACGATACATCCCAGATAACGTAAAGGAGTGGTTTCCTCCCCCACCCACAACCTCCGAACGGTACTGCGAATGCCATCCGCTCCCACCACCAGATCCGCCCCGGCCGTTTGGAGGTCCCCCTCCACGTGAAACCTCAACTCCACGCCTTCCTTTCCGCGTTCCGTAAAATCAACCAATTGATGATCCCATTTCACCGCATCAGGTCCACCCAGTTGCTCAAGAAGTGCCAAGCGCAGCGCCTGCCGGGCAATATGAACATTTTTTCGCTTTGCAGAAGGTTTTGCACCCGAGGCCAACCACTTTCGGCTTCCCCATTCACCGATCACTTTTCCCTCAGGCGTATGAACCACATGACGTGTGGAAAACATCTCCTGTTTTAACGAGAGAATTCCCAAAGCCGCAATGGCCTTGCTCGCTTGTTGCAGCGTAAGCCCATAGCCCTGAGACCGGGCGTCAAAATCATGATCCCGCTCATATAATGTAAAAGGTATTCCGCGATGCAAACAGGCCACCGCCAACGCCACTCCGCCGATTCCGCCTCCAATAATTGCGACATGCGGAAAATTCTCTTTATCGGCGACAGGAGGCGTCTCCGCCGGAACCAACCCGGATCCGCCACAACTCAAACAGGCATAAAGATGACCCTTCGGACGTACCGGAGCTTCCCCTTCGCCCCGGGTTTTTTCAAAATGAGCCACTTCCCTCTGGTAGCGGAGCCGCACCTTCTTGCGGAGCTTCCGCCTTCTTTTACCCTTCCCCTGACAGACGGTGCAAATCGACCAGCTATGCTCATGGGCCGCCACTCCTATTATTCCTTCCTTTTCAGCAACGCCAAGCCCAGAGCGGCCACCCAGGGCATCACGCCAAAGGATCTGTTTAACAGAGCGGCCTCCACTTCCGCACGGCTCAAAAACACTCTCTCCTGATCTTCGAGATCATCCTGGACCTCTCCGCCACCATGTTCACAGTTTTCAGCCAAAAAAAGATGTCCGTTTCCGCATCCACGGTTTCCATCAATCGCGTAGCTTCCTAAATCTGTCCATTTTCGGGAAAAGAACCCCGTTTCTTCCCGCAACTCCCTTTCTGCCGCCTGCCGGACATCCTCCCCCTCATCCACATACCCTCCCACAATTGCGAGGGTCACTCCCTGCACCGCATATTTTTGCTGTCGAAAACAGAGAAACATTCCTTCCTGCGTTACCGCCACCACGTTCACAAAGTCCGGAGTCTTGACCCACTGCCAATCGTCAATTCTCTGACCTCCGGGCAATTCCAGGGTGTGACTTTCCACTTCCAGCCAGGGAAGTTTTTTCAAAATGGATTTTTTGGCGACGCAGGTCCAGGGCTTAATCTTCAACGGCAATTTCCTCCTGCTCGAATGTCAATCCCTCGAAAGAAAGCAACAAACTTACGGGTCGTGCCGATCGATCCGGATCCGGCTGGGTCTTCAAAAATTCGCGATAAAAATCCGTGCGTTTCAGGACATCCTGCACTTCCACATAGTTTTCCGTATCCACCAGTAGATCTGAAGTGACGGTTTTAAACTCAACCACTTCATAGGGAGGCACAACTCCAAAAATCATTGCCGGGGTTACCCTCATTCGTAAAACAGCCGGATTCTCCCGCAATAAAATCACATGCGCCTGCAGGGCCGAGCCAACGACAGGGAGGCTTCGGGCTTCGGGATCCAATCGGGAACGGGCCATCTCCACTACCCTCTGCGGAGGCGTTTGACTGACCGGCAATGAGAGCGGCACCCCGTCCGATACGGTGAACTCAAACACTTCACGGTTATGACGAAGCCAGAAAACCAACTCGCGCGGAGGGCGACCGAGCACCTTTAACATTGAGGCAATTCGGGTATGCATTTCATCATCCGCAATCACAATCACCTGCTTGGCTCTTGGATTCATCGAAATGCGGGGGCCTTCAGGAATCATCGCCCGGAGTTGTTTTTCCACGAGCGCTGGCGACGCATATTCATAGCTGTGCACACGGGTTTCCAGTTCCCCCGCACCCAGGTATGTAAGACACAGAAGTCCGATCCATCCTCGTAAAAAGATTCTCATAGATTTATTTTGCCTGAAAACGGCTCTCTGTCCAGAACCGAGGGTATCTTTTTTCCTGGAGATAAGACTTTTCAGATAAACCACTTATGCCGAATCCTATTTCGAAATCAGTCTTTATCCCGTTCCGCCATTTTCGCTTCCAGTGCGGCAACCCGTTCCTGCAACTTTCCGAGACGGTTCACATTCGACAGGGTCTTGCTGTATTTCTTAAATTCCGTGGCGGGAGTTCCCCAAACATAGGTTGCAGGAGCGACATCTTTGGTCACTCCACCCTGTGCACCCACCACAGAATTCTCTCCGATCGTTAAATGTCCCGCCACTCCGACCTGCCCGGCTAAAATTGCTTTTTTTCTCACAACCGTGCTGCCGCTGATTCCCACCTGGGAAACCAGAACCACATCATCTTCAATCACCACGTTATGGGCGATCTGAACTAAATTATCCACTTTTACCCGATTTCCTATCCGGGTTTCACCAAAGCGGGCACGATCCACACAGGAATGGGCACCCACTTCCACATCATCCCCCACACGCACAATCCCCACCTGCGGAACTTTTGTCCGGGAACCATCGTTTTCTACGGTATAGCCAAATCCATCACTCCCGATGACCACATGGTTATGCAGAACCGCCCTGTCCCCCACTTTCACATTTTCCCGGAGAACCGCCCCTGAATGCAACAGACTGTCCTTCCCCAGCCGGGCATTCTCCGAAATCAACACTCCGGCCAACAGGACGCACCCATCTCCAATGACCGCCCCAGCTTCGATCACGACATGCGGACCGATGTGCAGCCCTTTTCCCAGCTCGGCTTTTTCCGATATCACAGCCGTGGAATGAACCCCTTCCGGATACCTCACAGGTGGAGGACAGAAAATTTTACAGACTTCCGCAAAGGCGGCATCGGGATTTTCCACTTTGATCAACGTACAGTCCGCAGGCTCCTTCCAGTCTTTTGCCACGAGAACCGCGGATGCGGAGGTTGTCTGCAATAACTTCCTGTATTTTGGATTCGTTAAAAAAGAAATCTGGCCCGGTACCGCCTCATGCAGCCCGGCCACCGACTGAATTTCCTGTTCCCCGGAACCTACAAGTTCTCCACCCAGCTGTGCGGAAATTTCCTGAACATTCATGACGGTTACTCCGCAGAAGCGGCTTCGGATCGTGCAGCTGCATTCAATTCCTGAATCACAAGACCCGTTTTATCCAGCGATGTAATTGAATAGGAAATCACAGGTAATCCATTTGGACTGGTTGCAGAACTGTCCAATACAATTTCCCACCCTTGTCTTTCCGCAATTTCCGCAACCTTTTCGTTTATTTTATCCACAATTCCCCGACGCAAACGCATCCCCTTTGCCTCTAGATCTTTTTGAAATTTAGCCTGTTCCTGACGGAGAGCCTGCTCTTCCTGATTTAAAGCTTCAAGTTGTTTTGTCGCTTCTTCAACCATTTGCTTCCGTTCAGCATCGCTCACATCCGGTTGGGCCGCCCGGGTACGTAATTCATTGAAGGCTTGTTGTTGGGCCTGCAGAGCCTGCACTTTTTCCTGTTGCGCTTGTTGAAACTCCGAGACCTCCTCCCGTAATTTCTGATCCTCAACTTTCAGTTCATAATATTCTTCAAAGACTGTTTGAAAGTTGATGGTAATGACTTCCGCCTGTAAGCCGACAAGCGTTTGAAGGAACAGGATCAGAACGATAAGGGAACGAAAGGGATGTGTTTTCATGAGAGAATAATAGAACGATTAAAAAGAATATCCAATGAGAAAACTAAAGAGACCACCCGGATCTTCATTAAAGATCGTGTTTTTTTCCTGCCAGGAGTAATCGAACCGCAGAGGAAATCCGGGCATATCAATGCGCAGCCCCACTCCATAACTGGAGTTGGCGGCGTCAATATTGGCATCAAAGGAATCACTGTTGACCACCCCCCAGTCATAAAACACGGCGTATCGGAACATTTCAGTTAACGGAATGGTATATTCGATCGATGCAAACAAAGAGGTCTGCCCCCCCACCGGATCCCCATTTTCATCCACAGGACTCACATCCCGGTACTCAAAGCCCCGAATCGTACGAGATCCTCCCAAAAAGAACCGGTCAAAGATCGGCACCCGGTCTGAGTCTCCATAGAAATCCACAGTTCGGATCCAGCCCTGAATATTTAACACATGATCGAAAAGGACCGGGTAAAAATAAGACGATCTGGCTCCAAGTTCATAGATATCCGTATCGAATCCCAGAGGCCCTCCGGTAAATCCGGAATTCAAAAGAATCCGTCCTCCCCGGGATGGAATCCAAATTTCATTACGACTGTCCCGCGTTAATGTGAAATCCAACCCACTGGTCATGGTGGCTCCTTCCTCGACTTTAATCTCCTCAGAAGCGTTTTCCGCTATGTTATAAACATCAATTTCTTGTAACACATAAGTAATCCCTCCCCGCCAGCGACTGTTTAACGCTTTCCGCAGGCCTACACTGAAACCGGTGTTTCTCTGGTCGTAATCCTCACTGAAATAACGGCTGTCGTTTTGAAATCCGCTCACGCTCAGCGTGAGCTTGCGGTTCAAAAACCACGGGCGGACATAATTGATATCAATGTCCGTACGCTCGGTTCCCAACTGAAGGCGGGTTTGCAACTTTTGACCGCCCCCCATGAAACTGGGGGGATCCCCAATATCAAAATTTCCTTGAGATAACTCCACAAACCCCACCAGTTTGTCTTCACTGGAAAATCCAACCCCGGCCAGGAACTGGCCGCTGCTCCCCTCCTGTACATCAAACTCCACATCATAGACTCCAGGTGTATCTGTCGGTAACAGGGTGTAATTCGCCGAATCCAGGAATCCAAGGTTCCGCAATCGGGCGGCACTGTTACGCGCCAGGACTTCATTCAGGACATCTCCGGGAAACACCAACAATTCTCTCCGAATCACCGGATCTTTGGTTCGGGTGTTTCCGCGAATTAACACATCACGTACTGTAGCCACCTGACCCTCATTGACCGTGTAAATGATGTCCACCCGACTTTCTTCCGCAGTCAGAAGTATGCGCTCACTCACCCGGGTTTCTGAAAACCCGCGGTTGTTATAATAATCCCTGATTCTCATGCGTCCACGCTGGATCTTATCCGATGCCGCAATCCCGCCCACCTGCAGGGGTACCTGTGCCCCGAGTAAAGAGGAGGGGTAGAGGGTGTTGCCTTCAATTCGAATGCTGTTAACCCGATATTGATCATACGGAGTGATCGGAATATTCAGTTTGAGTCCGCCCTCCTCTTCAATAATCTCATACGGACCGGCTTGTGCATCCAAATATCCCTGGCGACGATACAGTTCTTCCAGGCTGGAGAGGTCCTGGCGTAATTGAGGCTCATCCAGTTTCCCCCGTCCGGTGAACGCACTTAAAATCCAGGTCTCCTTCTGTCCCATCACCCGTTTTAACTGCGTGCGCGTATAAAATATTCGACCGGGAAACCGGATGTCTTTTACTTTACGTTGCCCCCCTTCATCCACCGTAAGCGTCAGGCGGGTAAATCCTTCATCATCTGGAGGCGTTAGTTCAACGTCAAACTCGACCCCCGTATAAAAATCTTTCGCGTATTTTTCCCTGACCTTTTCCAACTTATTCAAGATGAGAGGAATATCCACGCGGTCACTTAAATTAAGGTCCATCCACTCCCGCACCTTTTCATTGGAAAAATGTTGAGCCCCTTCAACCGTGATGCTGCGCAAGCGCGGGCGTTCCTCCACAACGTAGATCAAAATTACGCCGTCTTTTCCTTTCTGGATTTCGGCTCCCACATAGGCATAACGACCCGTTTCCTGTAAGCTGCGTATATCTTGGTTTACCAAGGTTGGATTATAAGAATCCCCGACCCGGGGCTGAATAAAAGCTTTCACGGCGGAAAGCTCCACTTCCCTTCCCGGAATCTGGCTTCGCACCTGAATATCCGTGATGTCGACGGCAAACAGCAGTCCATGCAGCAGCATCGATATCAACACACAGTAAAGAGTAGGCTTATTCATAAACAATGGATTTTAGAGAGGGCTGTCAATTTCCCGCCGTTCGCGGGTTTCAAATCGGGTGGTTTCTTCAAAAAAACTTAATTCCACTTCCCCAACCGCCCCATTCCGGTTCTTGGCAATATCCACAATGGCCAAATTCGGCTCAGAGGCCCGTGGATCCCCCGGATATCGGGAGGGGCGGCGCAACAGGAGCACTACGTCTGCATCCTGTTCAATAGCCCCGGAATCCCGCAAGTCAGAAAGCTTGGGAACCCCACTCGTACGATCCCGTTTTTCGGCATCCCGACTCAACTGTGAAAGAACCATCACCGGGACCTTGAGCTCCTTGGCCATCGACTTCAATTCGCTGGAAATCCCGGCCACTTCCCGCTGCCAGCCGTCTTTACTCTGTTTGGCACAATGCGAAATCTGTAAATAATCAACTACGATAAATCCGATGTTGTGTTTGTTTTTCAAGCGTCGCGCGCGCGCACGCATTTCCAACACATCCAATCCTCCTGAATCATCAATATAAATAGGAGCATGTTTCAGCTCTTCCCCCGCATTCATCAAGCGTGAATGCTGCTCACTGGGTAAAAACCCGCCCATAATCTTACTCATCGATACCCGGGCCCGACAGCAAATCATCCGTTGCACCAGGGAGGCCGCCGACATTTCCAAACTAAATACCGCCACCCCCCTCGGTTCTTTGTTCGGATCCCCTACTCCCGTGGCCACATTTTCCGCGATATTCAATGCCAGAGAGGTTTTCCCCATTGAGGGACGGGCGGCCAACACGATCATTTCCGCTGCCTTGAGGCCATGTAACATCTTATCAATGTCCCGATACCCACTGGGAACCCCCAACATCTTGTTTTTGTTGTCGGCGATTTCATTGAGGTCCTTGATCGCGGTTCCCACCAAATCACTCCAGGGATGCCAGACCTGACTGCTTCCCCCCAGAAGATTAAAAAAAGCGCTCTGCGTCTCGGTAACTAATAATTCCACGTCCTTATCGGGATCATAACACTTTTCCACCGCCTGTCTGGCGCAGTGAATCACTTCCCGGACCAAGGCTTTTTCGTGCACCACCTGCACATAGCTCTCCGCATGTACCGAGATCGGTGCCGCATCCATCACCGCCTGCAAATAAGCGATGCCACCCACGTCATCAAATATGTTCTTTTCGCGCAACCGGTTGCTGAGCATTACTCCGTCAATCAGTTTATTGGCGGTCTGCATGTCGCTCAGGGTCTCCCAGAGCTGCTGATGCGCCTGCAGATAAAATGAATCAACCCGGATGCCGCGCTCGACCGCAAGGTCGATCACCACATCCGGGTTATTAATTGCGCATCCAATAAGCCCCCGTTCCGCCGCTTCATCGTGGGGCGGACTTTCCAAATGATTGGAAACGGTGGCTCTGGACACCGGCTTACGCCTCCTCGTCGGCTACAACCTCGACTTTTAAGTCGGCTGCAACTTCCGGGTGGAGCCGAATCCGAACAGAATAAGAGCCTAACTGGCGAATTGGAGAACCGAGATGCACCTGTTTGGGTTTAATTTTCAGACCCTGTTTATTTGCTTCTTCTGAAATTTCAGTTGCAGCAACGGAACCATATAAACGGCCTTCCGCAGAAGTTTTAACCAGAAGAGTAATAGAGGTGGCTTTCACTTTTTCTGCAAAAGCTTCCGCGCCGGCTTTCGCTTCCAGCAGTTCCGCCTCGCGCTCTGCACGGGCATCCGCCAGTTTTTCAATAAGGCGGTCACTGACCGGTTGGGCATGGCCCTTGGGCAGCAAAAAGTTACGGGCGTGGCCATTGGTAACGGTAACTACGTCACCGATGATACCCAGACCTTCTACGTCGTTCAATAAGATGAGTGTTTTAGACATTGGAAATTTCTCCGTGAGGTTGATGGATCAGGGCAGGAGTCCCATGACCCGGGCTTTGCGGATAGCACGGGTGACTTGGCGCTGCTGTTTAGCATTGGCACCTGTAACCCGGCGTGGGAGAATTTTTCCCTGTTCCGTCATAAACTTCTTCAGAAGTTCATGATCTTTATAATCAATTTCCTGTACCCCTTCGAGGTACGCACATGTTTCTTTAGCCATTGTTGGTTTTTCCTTTGGGTTTTACGCGGCGTTTTTCATCCGCAGGCGGAGTCGGCTGGGTGCCGGCCCCTGGTTAAAATGGGGGAATATCTTCGTCGTCTGCTGCATCCGCCAAAGGCGGTTTCGGGGGTTCAATTGCGGGTTTGGGGGAGGAAGCAGGTTTCGATTCCCCTTCACTTCTTCCTCCCAAAAACTGAACACGATCCGCGACCACGGAATGTTTACTGCGCTTGCCGCTTCCATCTTTGGCTTCCCAGGTCTCATACCGTAACTTCCCTTCCAGCAAGACCGGAGACCCTTTTTCCAAATACTCATTACAGGTTTCCGCCTGACGGCCAAAGGCCGTAACATCCACAAAACAAGGTCGGTCCACCCATTCGTCCTGCTGATTCTTAACTCTCTCATTCACCGCCAGACGCAATTGTCCAATTGCCATACCGGAGGGAGTATAGGAGAGTTCGGGATCCGCAGTCAAATTTCCGCAGAGTACAATCCGGTTGAGGGAGGCAGGCATCGGGCAGACTCCTTAAGCGGTTGCGACGTCGGGAAGACGGGTGAACTGAATACGGAAAATCGCGTTGTCCAGTTTCAGGACGTCCTGCAGGTCGGAAATTTTCTCTCCATCCAGCTCCATACGCAACAAAGCGTATTCCCCAACGGTCTGCTTGTGCATTGGACGGGCAAAGGTTTTGCGGCCCATGCGTGAGGCTTTGGAGGCCTGGCCCCCGAGGGATTTCACATTTTCGGTCAAGCGGTCCAGACCCTGTTCAATTTCATCTTCCGTGAGCGATTCAGGTAGAATCACCATTGCTTCATATCGATTCATAATCATTCTCTTTGTGTTTGCGTCAATTCTCGGGTAACCCCGAATTTAAAATGTTCATAGACGGAGTCAGGCCGTCACGGAGAATCCGTTCCAGCGCATCCGCGCCCTGTTCCCGGAGCTTGGCAACCTGCGTTTCCTGCTCCGGACTCCACGATCCAAGCAGATAGTCAATCAGCTTGTCCCCCGAAGGTCGTGGACCCACCCCCAACCGCAGCCGGGGAAAATCCTCTACATTATTCAATTCCCGGATGACCGAAGTCACCCCGTTATGTCCGCCTGCGCTTCCTTTCTTCCGGATGCGCAACCTTCCCAGTGGAAATGCCACATCGTCAAAAACGAGTAACAATTCCTCTGGAGAAATTTTCCAGCGCCGCATGGCCTTTCGGACAGCGACCCCGGAGCGATTCATATAGGTCCGGGGTTTTACCACCCGAACCGAAGAACCTCCTACTTGCCAAGTCGCCCCCCATGCTTGCAAGCCGAAAGCGCGACGAAATCGAAACTGATGGCGTTCGGCCAGGGTATCAAGCACCTCGAATCCGATATTATGGGGAGTGTGCCGGTAGCGTTCTCCGGGATTTCCCAATCCCACTACCAAGCGAATCCCTTTTTCGGCCATCATTTCAATCCGCTTAGTCCTCTTCGCCTTCTTCGTCCTTCGCAGCGGTGATCACTTCAGGTTCAGAAGCGGACGCTTCACCTTCCTCTTCTTCCCCCTCCTCTTCTTCACTCGCCACACGTGGTTTCAAAACCGTGGCAATACTGATGTCACCCTCTGTCAGAAGTTCAAATCCTTCTGGAAGTGCCACATCGGCAACCGTCAAGTGGTCACCAATTTCCAAATCTTCCACAGGCACCACAAAGGATTCGACCAGATCAGACGCTTTGCATTCCACTTCGATTTCACGGGTCTGAATATCCAGTGTTCCGCCGGACGACAACACGCCTTTCGGTGTACCTTCAAAATCAAGAGCCACCATCACTTTGATCATACGGTTCAGGCTGATTTCGTGGAAATCAACATGAACAATGCGTGCCGTCATCGGATGATGCTGAATTTCCTTAATCAGAACATTACGAGCCGCACCCGCATCCACCTGAAGCTCAATCATCAGGTTTTCACCTGAATGATGCTTCAGCATCATGTTGAAATCATGCTCATTAAGCTGCACGGTTTCACCGGCGGCACCTTTTGAATAAATTACAGCGGGGATAAACCCGTCGTTGCGAAGAGACGTTAAGTCTGATTTGTGGCCGGAAGTACGACTATCCGCTTTAAATGCTACATTTTGGTTTACCATGGAAAAGTCCTCGAGTTAGTCTTTGTTTTTAGATTTTAATGAATCCGAAACAGGGAAGTTACGGATTGATAGTTATGAATTCGTAAAATGGCGTCTCCTAAAAGAGAGCTCAGGCTGAGACGGGTCACCACAGTGCCCTCATCCACCAACGGAGGTACCGAGTCCGTCGTCACCACATGTGAAATAGCGGATTGACGAATACGCTCTATTCCGTCTTCATTCAACAAACAGTGTGAAACCGCGGCCCGCACAGATTTTGCCCCTTTCTCTTTCAACACTTTGCTGGCCGCACACAGCGTTCCCGCCGTCGTGGTCATATCGTCCACCAATACCGCATTGCACCCTTCCACATCTCCCACCACACTGATCACATCCACATCCGTGGCACTGCGACGGTTTTTGGCAACAATAGCAATCTCCGCATTTAACAACTGGGCGTAGGCATAGGCCATCTTGGTGCCACCAGTATCCGGGGAAACCACCACCAGATTTTCCAGCTCCAAACTCTTTAAATAACTCACGATCACCGGACTGCCATACAGATGATCCACCGGGATATCAAAAAAGCCCTGAATCTGTTGGGAGTGCAAATCCACGGTCAAAACCCGGCTCGCGCCGGCAGTGGTCAGTAAATTGGCTACCAACTTTGCCGTAATCGGCACCCGGGGCTGATCTTTCCGGTCCTGACGCGCATAGCCATAATAAGGGAGCACACAAATAATCCGCTTGGCGCTGGCCCGACGGCATGCATCCATCATGATCAATAATTCCATCAGGTTGTCATTTCCCGGAGGAGAGGTCGGCTGAACGATAAACACATCATGCCCGCGGATATTCTCCAGAATTTTGACAAAAATCTCCCCATCGGGAAAACGTTTGACCTCAATCTTGGTCAGACTTTGCCCGATGACTTCGGAAATTTGTTTGCTCAGCTCAGGGTGAGCCGTACCGGAAATAAGCTTCATGGTCGTGGAAAATACAGAAAAAATTGGTTGCCCGACAAGGACTCGAACCTTGACTAACGGCGTCAAAGGCCGCTGTGCTACCATTACACCATCAGGCAATGTGGGTGAAAGGGAGACGCAGATACCTATATCCTTGCCGTAAGTCAAGTACACTCAGGCACTTTTCAACCGAAATCGGGCGCATATCTCGGCGCATGCAGGAATGCACGGAGTCTCATAAAAAGTTCTTGGTAGGAGGGGGACTACAAAAATTTTCGGAAATCCGATTCACCAGAGCCTCATTTTCGTGCTCGTAATCGTACGCGTTATCGTAATCGAGCCTCACAAAATTGAGGTTTTCC
>JGI12210J13797_10347629_pt1 | contig 15181 bp, 10 predicted proteins | sample ElkSlonscriptome_3_FD_13797 | JGI IMG/M metagenome (IMG submission 13797)
GACCCCGCCGGCTTCGAGGTCTCCTCCGGTGGGGCGGGAGCCAGCCCCGAGCGCCTGGGGGTCCGGGCCGCCGAAGGGCACGACGCCTGGGACTACGAGGCGCTCGCCCAGCGGGCCCGCGCCCACCGCCAGGCGCTCACCACCGCCGACACGGCCGTGCTCTACGTCGGCGGCGACACCCCGCTGGGCGTGGTCGCCCGCAGCGTGGTCGCCCTGCGTAGCTGCAACGCCTCGCGCGAGTGCGTGCTGCCCCACGTGTCACTGGCCGCTCCGACGCCGTGACCTCCCGAGGCATGAGCGACGTGCCCGATCCTCGGGCCGGGCGACGGCACTCCTGGCGTGGCCCCCCCTGAGGGGCGGTCGGAACGAACGAGCCCCTCAGCTCAGCCCGGCCGCGGCGTCCTCGACCTGCGCCTCGAGACCTGGACGGACCCGGGGCCCGTTCACATCGCGGCGACAGGTCTCTCGCAGCTCTTGGATGAACTCGGTGAACAGCTCGAACGACTGCTCGATCACCGCGGTGAACTCCTCCACGCGCGCGTCGTCGAGCTGGATCCGAGCGAGCTCCGCGTGTACCCGTTCCTCTTCGAGAGTATGGTCGCTCTCGGTCTCGAAGTGGTGGGGCCCAAAGTAGACCAGTGACTTCTTCGTCGCAGCTGCGATCTCCTGCGCGACCACGGCCGAGCTCGCCAGAGAGACCTTGCCCGCTGCCTCGATACACTGCACCAACACCAGGCGACGCAGCGAGTCGGACTCGTGGCATAGCTGACACAGCCCATAGGTCAGCCGGCGCATGTGCACCGTAGAGCTTCCCCATATGAATCGGATCGCGTCACTATACTTCACGACGGGATCACAGCCGAGATTGCCGAGATCGGCGAGGAACCACTTCCAGTGCCCGCCGTCTTCATACGTGTGGGCGTTGACCAGTTCTTGGTGCTCGTCCTCGGCCGGCTCGCGGCGGAGGACGAGCGCATAGAGGTCGGCGAACGACATCACGAAGTGGGCCAGGGAGGGGACGAACGCCAGCCGCTTCTGCGCCGGGACCCGCGTGTCCCTCATGAACTCGAAGAGCGACTCCTTCTCGAACTCTTCGATCTTCCCATTCAGGATGTTCTGCACTCTCTGCATCTCGTCTCCTCGGGTCATGGCGACACGGGCCGCCGAGCAAGGGGTTCATCGAGCGATCACGTGCGCGGCACCGGTCAGTTCACGAAACGGAGGGCCGTCCCGGACCCCTCGAAGCCCACGCCCCACGAGGGGTCCGGGACGGCACGAGGCCGAGCGTACAATGCGCTGTACGGGAGGGCCTCAGGTGACGGTTCCATGGCAGGACGCTGCGAATGACGCGCAGGGCGAGCGGCCTCACGTGGTCCGGGTGGTGCGGAGCGACCATGCTAGGCTCCGCCTCTAGACGAGCAGCCCCCCCATGAACATGGCCATGTCGATCATCAATTGTGGCGAGCTGGATGTAGCCATCTGGCTCCATACCGACGAGGATCCCGGTCGTGAGCCGTGGTCGGAAGCCACCAACCAGGTCGCGAGCCTCAAGCAGACACGCGGCGGCGACGTCTCGGGCATCCGCACGCTGGCCATCACCGACGGCGGAGCACCGAACTCGCTGCAGCGGAAGCAGCTTCACTCGGATGTGCTGGGGGGGAACGCCCCATCCACCGTGATCTCGAACGTGCTCTCCAATCGGTTCAAGCGCGGCATCGTCACCGCGATCTCGTGGCTCAACCCTAGCTTCCGTGGGTTCCAGCCCGAGGACTACCTCAAGGCCTTCGAACACATCGAGTTGGGGTCCCACATCGATACGATCTTCGCCGAGGTCGGGAAACTCCAGCAGCAACTTCCCCCCGTCGAGACCTGGAAGCTGCTGAAGAAGCTCCGAGCGTAGCTCCGGGCCCATCTACCGCCACCTTCGCTCATGCCGACAGGGACATGAGCCCCGAAGCGGCGTGGGCCACCCTCCGGTCGCTCGTGTCCACCCTCCCTCGCTGGTATGCATTGGGGGACAGGTAGACGGTCGTGCAGTACGAACTTGCCGTACGATGATACGAGAGATAGGTCTGCGCTCCCGTGCTCGCCTCGGGGGCCTGGCCGATGTACCCCTTCACCATCCGGGTGTACGCCGAGCGCTGCGCCTCCGCCAGCACCCCCGCGATGCGATCCATCGCCTCCTGGTCGTTCGGGACATAGGCCCGCACGGGGAAGTGCAAGGTCACCGTGCTGGGCGTCGACTCTCCTTGGACGAACGAGTAGCAGGTCTGCAGCGGGAGCCGATCGTAGCGGGCGCGCTCGCCCCCGAGGGCTCTGCAGAAGCGAGCCGCCTCCCCGTACACATGGTGGGGAGAGCGTCGCAGGAGCCGCTCGACATCGTCGACGTCACTGCCCTCGTGGCAATAGTAGACCTTCACCCGCGCGGAGTCGTCCTCGGCAAGATCGAGCGAGAAGTAGCGGACCTCGTCACGCCCCGGACGAACGGGGGGAAGGCTCGCGAGCACGTTCCCCATCTCCAGCCTGCGCAGCGCCTCCTCGACCACGCCAGCCGCGGCCCCGCGCCCCCGCGCCCCCGGGTTGAGATAGATCTTGAAGGTGTCGGTCGGCCCCACGTTTACCGCGTGCCACATCGCAAACTTCGCCCAGTCATCCGCAGGGCGGAACAAGTCCTGGATGACCCGAAATCGGCGGGTGCTACAGCCGAACTGGCGCTCGAGCTTGCGGTTGAGCACCAACCCCGCATTCCACCGCGATGCCGCGAGGGGATCGAGCGGCAGCGACTCGACCAGCATGCGGAACTCCGGACCATGCTCCCGAAACGCGATGGAGAACTCGAAGGGCGTGTGATCATCGGTGATGTCGGACAGGATCCTCGGCCGACTCCCCAGCGGGCGGTCCCCCCACGGGCTCATCATCAGCCACAGGATGCTCGATAGCCGATGACGCTGGACCCCAATGGGCAGAAATGCGTCGCAGATGGGCGCCATCTTGTGGCCCGCAAGCTCCAGGTACGTCCTACGCGTCGTACTCCCCATGTTCATCAGTCTCCCGTCGATGTCCATGGACCGACTGCAATGTGCTCGTACACATCGAATCAGCCCCATTCGAGGGCCAGGGAGGGGCGTTACGATCGATGTCAGACGTTGGAGCAGCATGCTCCGTCCGGCCGAATGGCTGACTCTCCTTCAGTCACTCTGCCGCGACGGCCACGAGGTCGAGGTCGAATTACACAGTAAATTCGAATACTTGACCGAGCACCGGCGTATCGATGTATCGATGTCGTATGGGTATGACCAAACGAGGAACGGGCGAACGACGGCGTGATCGTGAAACCGAAACCCCTCCCGGCCACGTATCCGCTCTGGTTAGCTTAACATCCTACGAACTCACCCGACAATCTAAATTCGAGCACGAAGCTCGACGTTGGGTAAGTTTTTCCTTTAAAGATCGTACCAAATGTATCGCAACCAGCCCGGATGACTCCATCACCGATCGAAGAGTGACCCGGAGGATCCTAGCAGCCCGTGGTGAAACCCTCGCGCGGCCATGACACCGCCGCCGCGGCTCATGCCTTCGTTGCTCATCGGTTGATTACGCCCGGTAAACGCCCTCTTCGCGCCTTGGCACGAGCCGCGCTGACGCCGTTCTGACCCCACGAGGGTTTCACCACGGGCTGCTAGCGGCTACCGCGGCGAGGCGGCGATGTTGCCTCCGTCGACCGTCAGCACCGCGCCGGTGGTCGCCTCGGCCGTCGCCAGCGCCACGAAGGCCTCGGCCACGTGCTCGGCGGTCACCTCGCGGCCCAGCAGGTTCGACCGGAAGTACGCATCGGCCGACAGCCCCCGCGCCTTGGCCCGCGCCTCCACGTCGCCCGCGTCGAGCAGCCCGGTGCGCACCCGATCGGCGTTGATCGCATTGGCCCGAATACCAGCATCACCGCCCTCGATGGCGTACTGCTTCATCAGCGCCACCAGCCCCGCCTTGGCCACCGCGTAGGGCCCGAAGCCCGCGCCGGGGTTGAACGCGGCCTTGGAGGCGTTGAACAGCAAGAACCCCCCCATGCCCTGCGCCCGCATCACCCCGGTGGCCGCCGCCGCCAGCCACTGATGCGACAGCAGGTTGACGGCCAGGCTCTCGTGCAGGACCTCGGGCGGGCACCGATCCATCGGAGCTTGGGGAGCGGTGCCGGCGTTGGAGACCACGCCGTCCAGCCCCCCGAAGCGCTCGACGGCCCGGCGCACCGCGGCCTCCACCGCCTCTCGGTCGCGGACGTCGACCGTCTCGAAGCCGGCCCCGAGCGGCTCGGCCACCGCCGCCAGCGCCTCGGCGTCGCGATCGAGGAGGACCAACGCCGCGCCGCGCCGCCCGAACGCCCGGGCCGTGGCCGCGCCGATCCCCGAGGCCGCCCCGGTGACCAGCACCACCCGCCCCTGCAGCTCGGGCGGCGCGGCGCGGCCGAGCTTGGCCTGCTCCAGCGACCAATACTCCATGTCGAACAGGTCACCCTCGGGCAGGGCCTGGTAGCGCCCCACCGCCTCGGCGTCGCGGATGATGCCGATGGTGTGCTCGTAGAGATCGGCCGCCACCCCGGCCGCCCGGGCATCGGCCCCCACCGCCACCAGCCCCAGGCCCCGCACCAGCACCACGCGGGGATCGGGGTCGAGCGGGGTGATGACCCGCCCGCGCGCCTCCATCTGGCGGCGCACATAGTGATGGTAGTGCTCGCGAAAGGCCCCGAGCGCGGCCTCCACGTGCTCGGCCACCCGCCCCTCGGTCGCCCGCGGATCCAGCAGCAACGGCCAGGGCTTGGTGCGGATCACGTGGTCGGGGGTGGCCGGGCCCCGCGATGCGAGATCGGACCACGACTCGTCGTCGACGAACGCCCGGATCCTCGAGCTGCTCCGCAGATGGAGCACGTAGCGGCGCCGGCCCTCGCCCAGCCGCCCCCGCAGCACGGGCGCGAGCGCGGCCCAGTCGACGTCGGGATGGGACACCACCGCCACCTGCACCTTGGCCCGGTGGGTGGCGATGACCTCCTCGGCCACGGTCACCGCCCACACGTGGCGCTCGTACGACTCCCGCGCGGTGTCGCCGAAGGTGAACAGGCCGTGCTGGGCCAGCAGCAGCCCCTCGCACTCGGGGTGGGCCTCGTAGGCCTCGGCCGCCAGCTTGGCCAGGGCGAACCCCGGCATCACGTAGGGCACCACCACCAGCCGATCACCGAAGACCTCGGGGCAGCGGGCGAGCGCGTCGGGCTGGTCGACCAGGGCCAGGATCGCGTCGGCGTGGCTGTGGTCGATGAACGCGTGCGGCAAGAATGCGTGCAGCAGGGTCTCCACCGAGGGGTTGGGCGCGCTGGCGTTCAGCAGCCGCACCCGCGCGGCGTTGACCATGTCCTCGTCGGACAGCGCCTCGCGCTGCCGCAGCTCGACCAGGGTCTCCAGGCGCACCGCGGGCAGGCCCTCGGGCTCGATGCCCCCCAGGTCCCAGCCGCTGCCCTTCACGCACAGCACCCGGGTGGGGCGCCCCAGGTCGTCGGGCAGCGTGGTCTTCACCGAGGTGTTGCCGCCGCCGTGCAGCACCAGCGAGGGCTCGGCCCCGATGAGCCGCGAGGTGTAGACGCGCAGCGCCAGATCCTCGTTGCGCCCCGGGCCCTCCGCCCAGCGAGCGATCGCGTCTCGTGCCCCCTCGTCCGACCAGGCCGACTGCATGGCCGGCAGTAGAGCCCTCCGCCGGGAGGGCTGTCAAAGGCCCGAGGCCCGCCCCCGGCTCGGGACTAGCCCAGCAGGTCGCGGCAGGTGGGCGAGGTCTCGACCTCGCGCGGAGCGGGCAGCGTGCCCAGCACGCGATCGCCGAGGTGCATGGTCACGCCCATCCAGTAGTGCTCGTTCTTGAAGTGGTGCAGCCGATGGTGCCGCCACAGCCGCTTGTACAGCCGGCCCCGCGGGCGATAGCTGGTGTGGCACAGGTAGTGGGTCCACTCGTACACCAGCCCGATGGTGGCGAAGCCGGCCATGAAGCTCAGCCACAGCCCCCCGCTGGGCAGCAACAGCCCCATCAGCCCCGCCAGCAGCCCCAGGCCGATGAGCGCGCCGAACAAGGGCGTGTACCAGAACTGCGGGTCGTGGGGCGCCCGGTGGTGCGCCCGGTGCTCGCGCGCGAGATCGGTGTCGATGACCCACCGACCCAGCCGCCGCGGTCGCCAGTGCAGGATGCCCACGTGGATCACCCACTCGGTGAAGGGATGCAGCGCCACCAGCATGGCCACCACCACGAGATCCCAGCCCCCGAGGCTTCCCACCGCCAAGCGGGCGGCCAAGAAGGTGACGGCCAAGAACGCCATCACGCGAGCGGAGCGCTGGCGGGTGAAGATGTGGAAGGCATCGCGCAGGGACAAGCCCGGTGCGCGCGGATCATGAGTGTCGAGGCGGGGGCGCTCCCCCGCGACGGTCGAGCCTCCGGCGTTCATGGCGGAGCCTCCTTTCGGCTGGTGGGCTCTCCTGAGCCCGGGTTGCTGCGGGCGGGCACGAGGCCCGCGAAGAGGAAATCAGGGGTCGGTGGCGTCCGGCGGGTCGTCGGCGTCCGGCGGGTCGACGGCGTCCGACGGGTCGGCAGCGCCCGACGGGTCGTCTTCGTCTTCGTCGCCGGGGACGGGGACCGGCAGGGTGGCGTCTTGCAGCGCCGCCACCAGGGCGAGCACCCGGCGGGTGCCCTGCTCCATCAGCGCGGAGGCGACGTGCTTGGCCGACAGCTCGTCGCCCCGCGCCACCGCCTCGGCGATCGTGCGATGGCTCCGCACGTCGCGGACCTCGTCGGCCATCACCTGCACCAGCACGTCGCGGAGGCGATCGTAGGTCTCGCGCAGGGTGTTGAAGGCCAGCTCGTAGGCGATGTTGCCCGAGCCGCGCACCAGCGCGTCCCAGAAGCGCAGCGAGAGATCCTGAAGCTCCGACAGCGCGTCGCGCTCGGCCGCCGCGGTCATCTGCCCCACGATCTTGCGGAGCACGGCGACGTCGGCCTCGTCGGCCCGCTGGGCGCACAGCCGCGCGATGTCGGGGGCGAGCGCGGCTCGCATCTCCATGATGCTGCGGGCGACCTCGAGATCGACGGTGTTGTCGCGCCGGAACAGCAGCTGCATCAGCAGGTCGAGCCCAGCATTGCGCCGGAAATCGAGCACCTTGGTGCCACCCCCCTGCGAGATGCTGACCAGCCCCGCATGGGCGAGCCGCTTGAGCGCCTCGCGGATCGCACCCCGGTTGACCCCGAGCATGTCGCAAAGCTGCCGCTCGGCCGGAAGGCTGATCCCCGGATCGAAGCGCCCCTCGACGATCTCACCCGAGAGCTGGTCGTAGACCTCGTCGGAGAGGGTCTTCTTGGCGATCCGGCGCAATCCCATGGTGAGCGTCTGCTTCGAGAACAGCGTAGGACCAAACCATCGAATGATCAACTGGTCATACCAGTTTGTCAGCGCACGGAGCGCGGCGCGCACGCCAGCTCGAACGGGGATTCTCGGGGTGGCGATGCCGCGGTATGCGTACCCTGACCGACTTGGTGCCTACGCGCCCCCCGTGGAACAGCATGAAAGACCCTCGCCCCCAGCCGATCTATCGCAAGGACTACCGCCCTCCCCACTACTGGGTCGACCAGGTGGACCTCTACGTCTCCCTGCACGAGGACTACGCCGAGATCCGCTCGACCCTGCAGATCCGGCGGAACGAGGCGGTGACCGCAGGGCCGCAGCCGCTGGTGCTCGACGGCGAGAGGCTGGATCTGCGCTCGATCGCGCTGAACGGCGAGGCGCTGCCCGATGACGCGTGGGCGGCCGACGAGCAGACCCTCACGGTGCTCCAGGTGCCCGCGCGCTTCGAGCTGACCACGGTGGTGCGGGTGGAGCCGCAGAACAACACCCAGCTCGAGGGCCTGTACCGCTCGGGAGAGACGTTCTGCACCCAGTGCGAGGCGGAGGGCTTCCGGCGCATCACCTACTTCCTCGATCGACCCGACGTGATGGCGCGCTACACCACCACGATCGAGGCCGACAAGGAGCGCTACCCGGTGCTCTTGTCCAACGGCAACCGGGAGGCCGAGGGCGACCTCGAGGGCGGGCGCCACTTCGTGCGCTGGCGCGACCCGTTCCCCAAGCCCTGCTACCTGTTCGCCCTGGTGGCCGCCGATCTGCGCTGCCACGCCGGTGAGCACACCACGCCCTCGGGCCGAGCGCTGCGCCTGGAGATCTGGGTCGAGCCCCACAACGTCGACGCCTGCGAGCACGCCCTGCGCTCGCTGCAGAAGGCGATGGCCTGGGACGAGCAGATCTTCGGGCTGGAGTACGACCTCGACGTCTACATGATCGTCGCGGTGAGCGACTTCAACATGGCGGCGATGGAGAACAAGGGCCTGAACATCTTCAACGACAAGTACGTGCTCGCCCGGCCCGAGACCGCCACCGACGACGACTACGAGAACATCGAGGGGGTCATCGCCCACGAGTACTTCCACAACTGGACCGGCAACCGGGTGACCTGCCGCGATTGGTTCCAGCTGACGCTCAAGGAGGGGCTGACCGTGTTCCGCGACGAGGAGTTCTCGGCCGACATGGGCAGCCGACCGGTGAAGCGGATCATGGACGTTCGCACCCTCCGCACCGCCCAGTTCGCCGAAGACGCCTCCCCCACGGCCCACCCGATCCGGCCCGAGGCGTACATCGAGATGAACAACTTCTACACCGTCACGGTGTACAGCAAGGGGGCCGAGGTCATCCGCATGATCCACACCCTGCTGGGCGCGGAGGGCTTCCGGCGCGGCATGGACCTGTACTTCCAGCGCCACGACGGCCAGGCGGTGACCTGCGACGACTTCGTGTCGGCCATGGCCGACGGCAGCGGGGTGGACCTGCGGCAGTTCTCGCGCTGGTACGAGCAGGTCGGCACGCCGGTGGTGGAGGCGGAGGGGCGCTGGGACGAGTCGACCTCGCGCTACACCCTGGTCCTGCGCCAGCGCCCCTCGCCGACGGCCAAGGGCCCCACCTCGAACCTGCACATCCCGGTGGCGGTGGGCCTGGTCGGGCCCGAGGGCGACGACCTGCCGCTGGAGGTGGAGCCCAAGGCCATCGTGCGCGACGGCACCGCGCTGCTCGAGCTGCGCGAGGCGGAGCAGCACTTCGTGTTCCACGGGGTCTCCGAGCGCCCGGTGCCCTCGGTGCTGCGCGGCTTCTCGGCCCCGGTGAAGCTGGAGCTTTCCCGCGACGAGGACGAGCTGGGCTTCTCGATGGGGCACGACGCCGATCCCTTCAACCGCTGGGACGCGGCCCAGGCGTTCGCGCAGCGGATGATCCTGTCGATGGTCGACGACCACGCGGCCGACCGGCCCATGGAGCTGGACGAGCGCTTCGTGGCCGCGTGGGGCCGGATCCTGGCCGATCCCTCGCTCGACGGCTCGCTCAAGGCGCTCACGCTGGCGCTGCCCGACGAGCGCGTGCTGGGGCAGGCGATGCAGGAGGTCGACGTGGAGGGGATCCACGCCGCGCGCCGCCGGGTGATGCAGGCGCTGGCCGACACCCACGCCGAGGCGCTCGCGCGGGTGCAGGCCGAGCTGGCCGTCGGGCCCCACCGGGTGGACCGCGAGGCGATCGCGGCCCGGCGGCTGCGCAACGCGGCGCTGCTGCTGCTGGGCGAGCGCAGCGATCCGGCCGGGCGCGACGACGCGGTGGCCCGCGCCCGCGCCCAGCTCGAGCGCGCCGAAAACATGACCGACGCCGAGGCGGCGCTGCACGCCCTGGTGAGCGCGGGGGGCGAGGTGCGGCAGCAGGCCCTGGAGGCCTTCTACGACCGCTGGAAGCGCGAGCCCCTGGTCATCGACAAGTGGTTCACGGCCCAGGCGCTGTCGTCGGTGCCCGACACCCTCGATCGGGTGATCGCGCTGTCTCAGCACCCCGACTTCAACATCCGCAACCCCAACCGCGTGCGCTCGCTGCTCGGGGCGTTCTCGGTGCGCAACCAGGCCATGTTCCACGACGCCAGCGGGCGGGGCTACGCGCTGCTGGCCGAGCACGTGCTGAAGCTCGACGCCCTCAACCCGCAGGGCGCCGCGCGCCTGGTGGGCCCGCTGGGGCACTGGCAGCGCTTCGACGAGGGCCGCCGGGAGCTGATGCGCGAGCAGCTCGCTCGGATCTGCCGGCGCGAGGGGCTTTCGAAGGACGTGTTCGAGCTGGCCAACAAGGCGCTGGGGCACTGAGCCACGCGGGGCCGGCCCCCGCCCGGGCCCGCCCCGCGCGCTTGCGCCAGGGATGCGCATCGACCAGACTGAACACCGTGGCCAGCGCGATGCGCCGGGCTGCGCCCTTTCTTACCCTCTTGGCTTCTTCCTTGGTGCTGGTGTTCATGCGTACGTGGGTCGAGATCTTCATGGAGCGGTGGTGGAATCGCGCGTCGTGCTCTGCGCTAATCGTGGCGGGCCTCTCCGTGCCCTTGGCCGGGTGTGACGGCGGGGTGGGCGACGGCAGCGGCCCCGGCCCCGGCAGCGGCAGCGACAGCGACAGCGACAGCAACAGCAGCCTGTCGGCCACCAGCACCAGCATCGAGACCGAGTCCGAGACCGAGTCTCCGATCGGCTGGTTCGAGGTGGGCTGGGGCGAGGACGACTACACCCCCGTGGCCGACGGTGACCCCTTCCCCATCGTGCGCGGGGGCCAGGGCGCGCAGATGTTCCCCATGCCGCTGCGCGGGGCCGAGTTCTACCTGCCCGGCGACCCCACCAGCTGGATGGACGAGACCGGTCCCCTGGTCGACCTCGAGATGGACGTAGAGGGCTACAACACCGGGCTACAGGGGCACTTCAAGTACATCGCCAACTACACGCTCGACTGGGTGGTACTCGACGACGGCACGTACCAGTCGTCGTGGATGCCGATCATCGTGCCCGACGGGATCGACACCGACGAGCTCGACGGCCTGCCCGCCCACCTGTGGGTGCGGCTGCGGCCCTACGAGCAGCCGGCGCTCGAGCTGGAGCTCGACGTGGTGATCACGGTGCTCACCGAGCGGTAGGGCTGACGTCGGTCGACCCCTCGGCCGGAGCCTGATCCTCCCTGATCTCGGGCGCGAGCTTCTTGGCACGTGCGGTGCATGGAAGTCCGGCACGATGCACAGGACAGGGATGATGGACGGAGTCGACCTTGCAGCGGCACCCACGGAGCCGAAGCACTGCATCGGCACGAGGCCGAGGGTGCTCGACGGGCGCTACGAGCTGTACGAGCGGCTCGGGCGAAGATGCACGTCGGTGACCTACCGAGCCTACGACATGGAGCAGGAGCGCGAGGTTGCGCTCGAGTTGCTGCCCTCGGCCGTCGTCGAGTTCCCGCGGCTCCGCGAGCTGCTCCGGCGCGAGGTCCAGATCATGGCCGAGCTACGCCACCCCAACGTCGTTACGGTACACGGCGCGGGCGGCTGGGAGGACGTGCCCTACCTGGTGACGTCGTTCCACGCGGGGCTCGAGCTCGATCGCTGGGCCGCGAGAGAGGGCGGCCCTCCCCTTCCGCCCGACGTGGCGATGGAGATGATGGAGCCGGTGTTCCTCGGCGTGGCGGCGATGCACGAGGCGGGAGTGATCCACGGCGACCTCGAGCCCTGTAATGTTCTGGTGTCCGATGAACGAAACGTGACGGTGGTGGGGGTCGGATTCTCGCGAGCCACCCGCCACGCCGTGGACGGGCAGGCGCTCACCAGCGCGCCGGGCTTCCTGGTCCCCGAGTGCCTCCGCGGTGACGAGCTCGACCCAGCGCAGGCGCCGAAGATCGACGTGTACGCGCTGGGCGTGATCATGCACTGGCTGCTGACGGGGCAGCTGCCGTGGGACACGCCCGGCAGCATCCGGGGCCGGTCGAGCCAACCGCCCGAGTCTCCGCTGCTGCCCCCCAGCATGCTGCGGCCCGCGCTGTCGCCCGCGTTCGACCAGCCGCTGCTCCGGGCGCTCCACGACGATCCCCGCGAGCGCCCCAGCGTGGAGTCGCTGCGTCGCATGCTGCATCGGGCCGCCCACGAGGGGACCCGCGCGACGCCGGTGCTCATCGTGGTGGTCGACGACGATCCCGACGCCCTGATGCTCGAGGAGGCCATCGCCCTCGCCACCGTGGAGCACGCCGAGGTCGTGGGGCTGAGCGACGCCCGGGCGGCCCTCTCGCTCATCGAGCGCCGGCGGCCCGATCTGGTGATCACCGATCTCCGCATGCCGGGGCTCGACGGGATCGAGCTCACCGCGGCGCTCCGGAGCTGTCCCGCCAACGCGTCGACCCCGGTGCTGGTGGTGACCGCAGCCAGCGGAGCGGCCCAGTGGAGGCGGCTGCACCGTCTCGGCGCGAGCACGCTCGTCGTCAAGCCGATCAACCCCCGCGCGCTGAGTGACGCGATCCTGGGAGCGCTGGCCCAGCGGGCCGTCGAAGAGGAGGCATGACGCCTCCGGCCGAGGGCTCGGTCCATCGGGTGCGATCGAGCGCGGGCGAAGGCCCAAAGCCACGCGGTGGGTGGCGACAGGCGAGCTCGATCACCGGGGCGCGACCTCGCGCGCTCGGCTTCGTGCCCCTCTCCAGATCGGGTCTGGCTGCGACAGATCGTCACGAGTCCCGCGCGTCCTCGAGTCACGGCCATGGCGCCCATCGTCGAAGCTTCGTCGAAGGGACACCCGGTGCTCGACGGCCGGACGCGGTGATCGAGCGTCGAGCTACCTCGCCACCGAGGGGCGGATTCGGGGCCGCCGCCGCTGACTGATCCGAGCTCGTCGATGGTCGGCTCGACCCTGGGACGGCGGCGCCCAACCGCGCGAGCCGGGCACGGCAACCGGCCGTGAGAGACAGCTGCTGCTCATCGACGGGCTTCGGGTGGCGATCCTGCGTATCCTCGACCGAGGAATGGAGCGGGCCAGGAGACGAGCCGGCGGATGGCGATCGGGGTCGTGGTGGATCGAGAAGCTCGATCGCTTCTCGACCGCACGACTCCAGAAGGATCGAGCCGACCTGCGACGTCTGCGGCTCGCGGTGAGCCTCCACGGGCTGGGGCTGGTCATCATCCCCGCGCCGATGATCGTCTACTTTTCGATGGGAGACATGGTGCGCGGGATCCTCCAGCTCGGCATCTGGATCATCACCCTCGTGGTCTTGCTGGGCCTGCGCCGCGGGCTGCCCGTGACGACGAGCGCTCACGTGATGTGCCTGATGTTCTTGGGGTCGATCTGCGTCGAGGCCGTCCTCGGCGAGGGAATGCACGAGCCCGTGGTGGTGGTGGTCATCATCGTCCCGTTCGTCCACACGTTCGTCGCGAAGAGCGAGCTGAGCTGGGCGTGGTGCCTGGCCGCGCTCGGGGTGCTCGCGGGCCTGGTGGCGGTCACCCCGGGCCCGATGGAGCGCTCGGTCCATCAGGCGGTGTCGATCGCGGCCGTGATGCTCGCGGTGACCGGGGGGGCGGCGCTGTTCGAGCGCTCTCGGCGGATCAACATGCAGGCGCTGCGGGACGCCACGCGGCGCGCCGAAGCGGCCACCAGCGTCAAGAGCCGCTTCTTGGCCACCATGAGCCACGAGATCCGCACGCCGCTCAACGGGGTGCTGGGCATGCTGACGATCCTGCGTGACTCCCGACTGACACCCGATCAACTCGAGCACGTCCGCACGGCGCGGGTCTCAGGCATGGTCCTGCTCGACCTCATCAACGACGTGCTGGACTTCTCGAAGATCGAGGCCGGGCACATGAAGATCGAGCACGGCGTGTTCGACCTCCGAGAGCTGGTGGAGGACGTGCTCGACCAGGTGGCGGTGCGCGCGAACAACAAGGGCGTGGCCCTGGTGAGCCGCTACGCGCCCGAGACGGCGACCCTGGTGCAGGGAGACGCGGGGCGCGTGCGGCAGGTGCTGCTCAACCTGGTCAACAACGCGGTGAAGTTCACGGCCGAGGGGCACGTGCGCACCGTCGTGCACCGAGACGCGACGGCCTCCGAGCCCGTCTTCCACCTCGCGGTCGAGGACACGGGGGCGGGGATCACCCCCGCCGACCAGCAGCGAGTGTTCGAGCAGTTCCAGCAGGTCGAGGGCTCGCGCGCGTCCAACCTGTCGGGGACGGGGCTGGGGCTGGCCATCGTGCGCGAGCTGACCACGCTGATGGGCGGCCGGGTGGGGCTGCACAGCACGCCGGGCGAGGGCTCCACGTTCTGGGTCGAGCTGCCGCTCGCGCTGGTGGATGCGCTCCTCTCCCCGCCGGTCGACGCATCGGGGCACCGCGTGCTGCTGGCCGACGATCGACCGATCGTGCGCGCCTCGCTGCGGGCGCCCCTGGAGGCGTGGGGCGCCGAGGTGAAGGAGGCGGGGACCGATCTCGAGGCGCTCGAGATCATGCGCGCCGCGAGCCGGGGCTCCCAGCCGGTCCGCGTGGCGTTCATCTCCGAGCAGAGGCCCGGCATGGAGGAGCTGGGGCGCGCCATCGAAGCCGACGACGAGCTACGCGACACGCGGAGGGTGATGGTCGTGCCGATCACCCATCGCAGCGAGGCCCAGCGACGACTCGAGGCCGGGGGACCCGACTACGTGGTCGAGCCCGTCCGCTGGGCCCGTCTCCGGCAGATCTTCGCGGACCCGGGGGCGGAGGCGGTCGAGCCGGTCGCCGTCTCGCTCCGCGCCGAGAGCGTGGCACGCGGGCGGAGGATCCTGTTGGTCGAGGACAACGCCGTCAACCGGACCGTCGCCCTGCACTTGCTCGAGCAGCTGGGGGCAGACGTCCACGTCGCGGGCGACGGAGAGGAGGCGCTCGAGCGGACCGAGTCGACCGCGTACGACCTGGTGCTGATGGACGTGGAGATGCCCCGCATGGACGGGCTGCAAGCCACCACGCTCATCCGGCAGCGCGAGCGCGAGCGCGAGGGCAAGAACGGCGCGCGGGTGCCGATCGTGGCGATGACGGCCCACGTCCACGCCGAGGTTCGGGAGCGCTGCCGAGCGGTGGGCATCGACGGATACGTGGGCAAGCCCATCATGCGGGACGACCTCGTCACCGCCCTGCTGGCTCACCTCCCCGCGTGATCGACGATGTCCGGGCCGCCGTGCCTCAGCTCTCCGCGGGCTCGCCCGTCCGGGCTCGATCCACGGCGGCGACCAGCCCGTCGAGCCACCCGGGAACGTCGGCGTCGGAGGCTTGCTCCACCC
>JGI12210J13797_10030257_pt1 | contig 15180 bp, 11 predicted proteins | sample ElkSlonscriptome_3_FD_13797 | JGI IMG/M metagenome (IMG submission 13797)
TGCCAATATGCCCGGGGCGGTGGGCCGGACGAGTACGTTTGCCCTCTGCAATGCGACGCAGCCGTGGGTCAGAATTTTAGCAGACAAGGGGCTCGCTTCGGCCATCCTAGATCATCCGCCGTTACATGAAGCGGTCAACATTTTTGAAGGCAAGTTAGTCAACGCCGCCGTCGCCGATGCTTTCGGATTAAGCTTGACCAAAATGTAAGTGCTAACCCAACAACACCCTGGCCACATTGATGTAGATAACAATCCCCAGAATGTCGACGATCCCAGCGACGAACGGGTTGCTCATCAGTGCCGGATCTAAACCGGCTCGCTTAAACAGGATCGGTAGCAGAGCACCGCACATGCAACCGCAGACGATGACCGAAAGCAGTGTGAATGGGATGACGAGTGCTCCTTCGAACGATGGAGCGATAAACAAGGCGACTAAAAAACCGATCACGGCTAGGAAACTGCCCAGCATGAAGGAGACCGCCAATTCTCGGGTCAACACGACTGGCAAATCTTGGAACTTAACTTCGCCCGAGGTCATGGCAGTAATGACCAACGTTGCCGATTGGCTACCCGAGTTGCCGCCAGCACTTATGATGAGCGGGATGAACCATACCAACCAAGCGTAGGCTTCGAGTTCCGTCTCGTATTGGCGAAGCGTAAATGCCGTCAACAATGCTGCGAAGAAAAGAATGGTAAGCCAAAGCCCCCGTTTCCAAGACAATGTGTACAAACCAATGCGTAAAAAGTCATCCTCCAAAGGTGCGACCGCTGCGATCCGATGAGCATCCTCGGTCAATTCTTCTCGTACAACATCGATCACATCATCGTGCGTGATGATTCCCAATAATCGGCGTCCAGAATCGACGACGGGGATCGCCAATAAATTATATCGTTCGACTTTTTCAGCAACCGATTCTTGGTCCTCGGTCACCAACGCCACCACGACGTCCGATTCCATCATTTCGCCGAGTGTCCGATTCGGTTTGTTTAACGAAGAAACCAATTGGCGAGTGGAGACGATTCCGCGAAGCATGTTGTCTTCGTCGACCACATACAAATAATAGATGGTTTCCAATTCGCTTGCTTGTCGCCCAAGCTCATCGAGCGCTTCACGCACTGTCAGTTTTTGCCCCAACTTGGCGACCTCGGTCGTCATCAAACCACCAGCGGTCTCCTCCTGGTAGGCCCGCAGTCGTTGGATGTTCCGCCGATCCGATAAGGGCAACAGAGGCAGAATTTGATTGACCCGTTCGATCGGCAATCCTTGCAGCAAGTCGACCCGGTCATCAGCAGGAATCTCTTCGACCAGTTCCGCGACTTGAGAAGGCTCGTGATCATGAAGCATCGCCAGTTGGCGTTCTTCTTCAAAGTAGCCAAAAATCTCAGAGCGTCGTAATGGTTCCGCGTACTGTAGCACCTCCCAAGCTTCTTCATTGCTGAGCCCTTCCATGAATTCAGCAGTGCGGCCCGGGTTCAACGCGTTGCAAAACTCGACCAATTCAGCTCGATTGTGCTCCGCTAACATCTCACGTAACTCAGGAAGAAACAGCGTGTTAACCATCGTGCTACTTCCTTCATGCGTCTAAGGGAATGCGAACCAATCGCTCGTTATACATCGGAATGGCCTTTCGCTGAAGCAGGAGCCCAGCGAAAAATTAGCGGGAGGGTCAATACGGCCCCAAGCCAGGCGAGAGCCAAATCTTTTTGTGCGTCCCAGATGTCTCCCTGTTGGCCGTTGTAAGCTTCGGCCATCGCGGGCGAAAAAGCAACCGCGATTTGCCACTCCAAAACTTCATAAACGGCACCAATCGCTAAGACGCAAGCCATCGCTAAAATCGCTGCGGCAGCAGGCCGGACGCGACAAAACGACTGCAGGAATTCGGAAACAGGAGGTAACCCAAGCACACCCGACATGAAATGAACCATCCGGTCGTAATGATTCCTCTCCCATCCGAAAAGATCAGAAAGAGTGAAACCGGCGACGAATCGCAGCGCATCATCATACGGCACGAACGAATAGATCCACCGCGCACCGATGAGATGAATCCACAGAAATGCGATACAACAATCGAACGACAATCGTGAAGGATGAAACCATACGACAGATCCCGTTAGCAACAGCAGTCCGACAACCGTAGGCACATGCTGCAAGATGAGTTCTTCGGGATAACGAGTCGCAATAAACGACAACGGAATTGCCAACGCCGTCAAGCCAACAACCGTCAATCGTTTTATTTTGTCATTTGCCATTGGTCATTAGCAGTAGCAGTAGCGGTAGCGGTAGCGGTAGCGGAAGTCGTCAAGACTTTCGTCCGTGATATTATTCCTCTACCATCGCTACATGAAATGCCTTGATCCATTCTTCGTCAGCATTGTCAACATTGAATCGGTCTAATTTGTTGTCTTGAGCCGACGAGAAGTCAGTTTCAGTTTGGTGCCATCCACCATCCACGGCTATCGCATCCCAATGGATGGATGATCCGTCAATCCGTCTAACTCCTGAATGCAATAACGAAGAGGTTCAAGTCATCATTTCATCTTCAGCAACGGTGGGTACTGAAGCCTTTCGATGTACCCGAGGCTACGATGCGCCTGAATACGCTGTTCAATTAATGCTTCCCCGAATATCGTGCTGGCGATACTGAACAGCGGTTTCATTTCCTCATTCATCACAGACTCAGCACCGCCGAGTTGCTGATGGGGCCAGGTTTCATCGCCCTGAGCAAAGGGCCTGAGAAATTCAAACGCCTTTCTCATACTGCGCCCATCCTCCTTAGAATAGTCCCAGAGGTCCACCCCGAGCGGTACGCCCATTTCAGCAACTAGGCTCATCATCTTCAGATTCATCGCACAGTAATGCACCGATTTGGTTCGTCCGAGCTCCCGAGGCTGCGCTCCATCCGGTCTGATCTGTGTAGCGATTCGTTTTATTTTCGCCGCGTTGAGTCTCTGTTTCGCTTCTGAGTCCAATCCCAAATAACGGGCCAGGCCTACCAATTGATAATCGTAACAGGTGGAGTGATTTTGCAGTCCGTTGTCGTTCTCGATCCCATACCGACTCGTTTTCAGCCAGCTGTAGTAATCAGACAACCAGGTATTGAGTACCTGCAGGTCCGCATTCGAAAGCAGATCGTTCGCGGCAAGGATCTGGATGGTGTTGACTACACTTGAGACCTGAGTCCACTCAATGATGCCGGCGCGTCGACCCTCCAACTCCCCAGGAATTCCCTGTCCATACTTAATGTGCGGATTTACTTTGGAAGCCTCATTAATAAACCAGACTTGAAGGATTGACCGAGCTTTATCCGCATATCGAATGTCATCGGAAAAAAAGTATGCCATAGACAGCTGATTCAAGCTATTGAACATCTCAGCCAAACGGACCTTATCGGTATCATTGCCTCGGGCCATCGGATTGATCTGTCCATCCTTAAGAATCCAGGGAAAGCCATTGTCGCTGTCTGGATTAGGCCAGCGATAGGGCGCGATGCTTAAATAATCATGTTTATCGCCGCTGGGTGGAACCTGCGTTTTACGGGTAACCGGATTCGCGGGATTGCCCAGCTGCTCGTCGGCCGCGGCGATCAGCTGTTCATAGGCCTCCGTAAAAAACGGATCACGCTGTTTGATCAAGTTCTTCACCTTTTCCAAACGCGCTTGATTCAAATAAATCAGCTGATTATTCTCGCCTGACTGACCAGCAGGCTGTGCTGCTAATTCCAATACAAACAATGAACTAATCAAAAATACTAAACCGTTTTTCATCCACCCGTCCTTTATTTTGCCTTCGCTCTGGGAAGCATGGCTTGAATTTTGCGATTCACTTTTCCGTGATCGGAATCACCGCCTTCTGGGTTAGCACCACTGGGCCGTACAATCCTGGCCGTACAATCCTGGGCCGTACAATCCTGGCCGTACAATCCTGATGGAAACAACGTACGATCCCCACGATAGAAATTATGCGTTGTGAATGTTGAGCGCGGTCCCTCCGGAAGCGGCTCATTATTCAAATATCAGTCTAGCATTGTCCCCTCCCCCCGTATATCCAGAGGTATCCTCCAACGCTTCATCTCCAATCAGGCGATTTGTCCAGTGATTGGTCACCTTAATCTCAACCGTGTTTATCCCGCTCTGCAGCGGATCGGTCACATCGATTACAAAGGGCGGCTTCAAGAATCGCCCCGCACTGCATCGGCAGTCTCCCTATCACCGATTAACCGTCCGGCCAATAGCGGCAAGATGGGTGTCAGGTCATATCCCTTTTCCCGTTCAAAGATCTCCTGCAAGCCTTGGGTCCAATTTTGACCGCCCATTTCGTAGCTGTCAATTTCGGAGAACGCCAAGGTCTTGCCTGCCAATTCACCGCTCTCTTCCGCCACTTTGCCAACATACTCGGCGAAATGCCGGTCCAAAGCTCCGGGATCTAACTTGTCACACTCATTCCCTATCGCGGCCTTGGTAGCCGGACAATTAAACGCTTCTGTGGGTGGTGTCGCCAAACCGCATGATACGCCAGGTTCCCCGCGGTAGCCGGTCTCCAGCCTTTACTACCCGAATCGCGTCCACGGGTACAAACGGATCGTCCGTATCTGTCTTGATACGTTGCATGTTTTGACGTTGCATGTTTTGACGTTGCATGTTTTGACGTTGCATACGAACATTGGTCGGCTGAACACCACCGCAGCCCACGTTGGGCACGCTAAAAAGTGAACACACAAAGAATGTAAATAAGATGTGTCGAGGTGCAATTTTCATACGTCGAATCTCGGGTAAGAGAGTGAAACTATGCTGCGAACAGCGAAAACGTCCTCGAAATCGTCTTTTTTCCGAACTGACATCCCTATTCCCAGCGTGATTTTTCGCAAATTGTGAACAGGATGCACCCCGGATGCCTCTCTGATCGTCTATAAAGGAAGGATACGTTCCGAGCCCTTTTTACCCACGCTCTTTCTTTCGACCGACGCGAGCTTGTCTCGTGGATGAAATGGTTTGGTAAGTTGGACGCACCATCACTTCGCAACTGTGAGGTCTTATGATTTCGAATCGATTCTCGTTCACGTCATATCGCTCGTCGTGGATCCGATTAGCGATTCTGATGCTCATCGGTTCGGCAAAGGTCCTCCACGCCAGCGATTCGCCGATCCGCTTCAATCGCGATATCCGACCGCTGTTGTCGGAAACCTGCTTCCATTGTCATGGACCCGATGAGCACGGACGGCAGGCGGGTCTGCGGCTCGATACGATTGAAGGAGCTACCGAGGATTTGGGCGGCTATCAACCGATTACGCCTGGTGATCTCGAAAACAGCGAGGCGTGGAGCCGAATCGTCAGCGATGACCCCGACATGCGGATGCCACCCCCGGACTCGCATTTGACGCTGAGCGAGGACCAACAGAATCGGATCCGACGATGGATCGAAGAGGGTGCAAAGTACGAGGGCCATTGGGCGTTCAGCAAACCGGAGCCAGTAGCGATCCCCGATGGCGAAGTGGCCGATGCCGACGGGGGACATGCCGATTGGGGACATAACTCCATCGACGCCTTCATTGCCGCGAAACTCGCCGAACTTGGCCAGACCCCATCGGGCGAGGCAGACCCTCGCACGCTGATCCGTCGGTTGTCGTTCGACCTGATCGGATTGCCACCGACGGTCCAACAAGTCGAGGCATTTGTTGACGACTACGGCGCAGGACGCGAAGTGGCCTATCAAGACGCCATCACCCGATTATTGGACTCGCGTCATTTCGGCGAACGAATGGCGGTTCCATGGATGGACCAAGCCCGTTACGCCGACACCAACGGGTACTCCATCGATGGTGGTCGTGACATGTGGCTATGGCGAGATTGGGTGATCGAAGCCTACAACAATAACCTTCCCTTTGACGATTTTCTGAGGGATCAACTGGCGGGTGATTTAGTGCCCAATGCGACCGAGGCTCAACGAATCGCCTCCGGCTTCAATCGCAACCACATGATCACTCACGAAGGCGGCACGATTCCCGAAGAAAACCTCACCAACTATGCCGCCGATCGAGTCAAAACGACGAGCGAGGTTTTTCTCGGTTTGACGATTGGGTGTGCCCAATGTCACGACCATAAATACGATCCGATCTCACAAAAAGAATACTACCAACTCTTTTCGTTCTTCAACGAACTCGGCGACAACGGATTGGACGGCGACGGCGGTCGCAATGCAAAGCCAAGAATCGCCGTGAAAACCGTGTTGCCCAAAGACGAAGTCGCGGTGCTTCGAGAAGAGTTAAACGCGGTTCGTCAGGAATGGGCCTCCGCTGACGAAGGGTTCGACCAGTGGTTGACGGCAGTGCGCCAGCAAGAAGCCGAGCGAGGAAATGGTTTTGAGATTCTTCGCACTGAAATGCTCGATGTTTCGTCGCCGAATCGTCCCGGTGACTACACGCTCCAAGAAGACGGTTCCACCTTCATCGCGAATCCGCTTGGGGGGCAGAACGGTTTTAGCCATAGCATCGCGCTGCCCTCACAATCGACCGTGAAAGTCAGCGGCATCCGTATTCGTTTTATGCCGTATGCGAAGCCCGGTGCGAAAGACGCGAAACCCCGATTGACCCCGTTTAGGCTAGGCGTGCCGCTGATCACCACAATCCTGGTTTCCGCCGATGACCAACCGGCCAAACAAGTCGACATCTATCAACAACTTCGCTTCGACCGCGCGACGGCGAGTTCGTCGATCGATGGCTTCGACCCATCAGGCGTGCTTGACGAACGCAACCTCGATTGGTGGCGAGCCGCCGACGCAACGAGTGAGCAGCATATCACGTTGACGTTTGATGAACCCGTCGATCCCGCCGAACAACCGTTCTTGAGTGTGTTGATTATCTTCGGCAAAGGGCAATCCCTACCTCATCACTGGGCGGTCGAAGCCTTCACCGGCCAGGACACCGATAGCCGGTTCACCGAGCAATTGACTCGAATCTTGGCAAGACCCGAGGAGCAGTGGAGCGAGGAGGAACGTGGCGAGGTGATGGATCTCTTTCGCGATACATCCGATACACTGGCTCCCCTGCGCACGCGGATGGCGAACTTGCAAGAACGCATCGACGTGTTGACGCAACCGCATGAAACGATGGTGATGAATACCGCGGAAAAGCCGCGTGAGACGTTTGTGCTTTCCCGTGGACAGTACGATGCTCCACTGGAAAAAGTCGAACCAACGACGCCGAGCGTTTTACCGCCCCTTGAGTCCTCCTCTCGCGCAACGCGATTGGACTTGGCGAATTGGTTGGTGGACCCCGAACACCCGCTGACGGCGCGGGTCGCGGTTAATCGCATTTGGAGTCTTTTCTTCGGCACCGGCATCGTCGCGTCGTCGGCGGATTTTGGCTCGCAAGGCGAGTGGCCGAGTCACCCGGAACTGTTGGACCACTTGGCGATCGAGTTCAGTCGAAACGGTTGGGATCAGAAACAATTGATACGCGAAATCGTTTCCAGTGCCACGTATCGGCAAGACGCTTCGGCCTCGCCAGAGCAACTAAAGTTTGACCCGCAAAATCGGTTTCTGGCGCGCGGGCCGCGGTTTCGCTTGCAGGCCGAATTCATCCGAGATGCCGCGCTAGCGATTAGCGGATTGTTGGTCAAACGGATCGGCGGCCCCAGTGTCGCACCATACCAGCCGCCCGGATTGTGGAAAGAGGTGAGCCACTTCGGCAGCACGCCAGCAACCAAACAGGTTTACGTTCAAGATCACGGAGAGAAACTCTATCGCCGAAGTCTGTACACAGTCATGAAACGGACAAGTCCTAATCCGGCGATGTCGGCGTTTGACGCGCCCAATCGTGAGATGTGTACGGTCCAGCGAGGCGTCACGAACACTCCGTTGCAAGCGTTGGTAACTCTGAACGACCCCCAGTTTTCCGAAGCGTCCCGCGTGTTCGCAGCCTCGCTTTTGCAATCGGAGACCGGCTGCGACGATGCCGAGCGAATCGAGGTCGCATTTGAGCAAGTGACACTCCGAGCGCCAACAGAAAACGAAACGGATGTCCTGTTGTCCCTGCTTGAAAAGGAACGGATGCGATACCATCAGTCGCCGGAATCAGCTCGACAAACAGTGTCGGTTGGCGAGTGGCCCTTGGCGACGAATCTCGACATCGTAGAACATGCTGCTTGGACGCAGATCGCCGCGTTGCTGATGAATCTCAGCGAATCCCTTACCCGAAACTGAGCTGATTGGTATTCACAATGAACGTCCATGATGAATTCACATTACGCCGCGCGCAACTGATGAACCGCCGTAGCCTGCTGGGTGGCTCGGCCGCCGGCATCGGTGCGATGGCGCTTGGCAGTCTACTGGGCGGTGAAGCCTCTGCCATGCCACCCGGGTCCGTTGCCGCCCAGAGCCGCGGCGGACTGCCGGGATTGCCGCACTTCGCACCCAGAGCCAAACGGGTGATTTACCTGTTCCAATCGGGCGGCCCGAGCCATGTCGATCTATTCGATTACAAGCCCGAACTCGAACAACTCCATGCAACGGAACTGCCCGCCTCGGTCCGTGGCGACCAACGTTTGACGGGAATGACATCCGGCCAAAAGTCGCTGGCGGTCGTCAAACCGATGTGGAGCGGTAAACGGTGTGGCGAACATGGCACATGGATCAGCGATCAGTTGCCGTACACGCAAACGATCGCCGACCGGATGACGATCGTTCGCTCGATGTGGACCGAAGCGATCAACCATGATCCCGCAGTGACTTACATCAACACGGGGTCGCAACAGATGGGCCATGCATCGATGGGCGCATGGCTCAGCTATGGGCTGGGCCGCGAGAACGATAACTTTCCCGCCTACATGGTGTTGTTGAGCCAAGGGACTGGAAAAAATCCGGGGCAACCGTTGTTCTCCCGATTGTGGGGCAGCGGCTATTTGCCCTCGAATCACCAAGGCGTGATGCTGCGTCCGGGAGCTAGTCCGGTGCTGTATCTACAAAATCCACCGGGCGTGTCGCGAGAAGGCCGGCGGGAACTGCTCGATTCACTCGGAGCACTGAACCAGATGCACGCCGAAGCGGCAGGCGATCCCGAAACACTCGCCCGCATCGAAGCTTACGAGATGGCTTATCGTATGCAGACCTCGGTGCCTGATTTGACCGATCTTCGCGATGAGCCGGAATCGACGTTCGAATTGTATGGAGAGCAGTCCCGACGACCGGGAACGTTCGCGGCAAATTGCTTGTTGGCACGGCGGATGGCCCAGCGTGGCGTTCGGTTCATTCAGTTATTTCATCGCGGTTGGGACCAACACATCTCGATCAAATCCCAACTGCCGCGGCAGTGCGGGGACACCGACCAAGCTTCGGCGGCGCTGGTCAAAGATCTCGAGCGACTCGGGATGCTCGACGACACACTGGTGATCTGGGGAGGTGAGTTTGGACGCACGGTCTACAGCCAAGGGGCCCTAGGCAGTCCGACCGCGGGACGCGATCACCACGGGCGTTGCTTCACGACATGGATGGCCGGTGGCGGAATGAAACGAGGTTACGACCACGGGGTGACGGACGAGTTCGCTTACAACATCGTCGAGAAACCAGTTCACATCCGCGATCTGAATGCGACCCTGCTACATCAACTGGGGATCGACCACGAGCGATTTACGTTCAAGTTCCGCGGGCTCAACCAACGCTTGACGGGAGTCGAGGAAGCCCAAGTCGTCAACGACATCCTCGCGTAGCGACAGTCTGACCCCAACTCTTCCTTCGGCGGTATCGTTCCATCGAGGCCGAAAAACGATTTGGGATCATGCGGTATGGTGCTGTTTCGGTGCAAGACAGGCTGGAAGAAACCTGCTTGCACATGACCGCTAAAATTCTTAACCACTTCAATCCCCAGGGTGGATGATCGGCATCCGCGTCGCGCCACCGACTAGAATGACGTCATCAATTTGTTGGGGCATCAATTCCGCATCGCGAAACGCACGGATCACGGATCCGGCCAATCGATCAACGAGCGGCGAGCAGAGATCCGATACAATCAGTCGGTACAAATTACTTGATGACCAAATTCACCAAACGTCCGGGGACGACGATTTGCTTGATGATTGTTTTTCCGTCGACAAGCGACTGAACTCGTTCATCAGCTAAGGCAATTGAGGCCAATTCATCCTTGGTTACATCGGGTGATACGTTGATTTTGGCTTTGATCTTTCCGTTAATTTGAACGGGTATCTCGATACTGCTTTCGACCAAGGCCGCTTCGTCCCACGTGGGCCAAGACTGTTTTGAAATGGAGCCTTCCTGGCCAAGCAAATGCCATAGTTCTTCACACAAATGGGGTGCGTAGGGCGACAACAATTTCAAGAACGTCAACATCGCTTCTTTGGGTCGCTTATCACAGCGAGTAAAGAAGTTGGTGCATTCCATCATCTTTGCGATCGCCGTGTTGAAGCTCAGCCCTTCACAGTCTTCGGTGACTTTGCGAATCGTTTGATGTAGCACACGGAGTTGGTCTTGGTCACAAGGGTCGTCACAGATTGCTTCGTTCACCACAAGATCGTCCGCATCTTGGTCGACAACCATTCGCCAAACGCGGTCTAGAAAGTTGCGGACGCCGCCGACACCCGTCATCGCCCAAGGTTTGGTCGCCTCGAGCGGTCCCATGAACATCTCGTAAAGACGCAACGCGTCGGCGCCATATTCGCGAACCACCGCATCGGGATTGACGACGTTGCCGCGAGCTTTTGACATTTTGTGGGCACGCGAATCGACTTTGATTGTCGAATCGCTTTTGAGAACGAACCCTTCGCCTTTCTTTTCCACATCGTCTTCGTCGATTGATATCGATTGCACGACTTGCCCCTCTTTGCTGATCCGATTGCCGTCGGCATCTTTACGAACGTCACTCGCCGAGACTGGCTTGCCATCGGGGTCAACGAATCCGGTGTACTCGACATCACCCAAGATCATCCCTTGGTTGACCAACTTTCCGAACGGCTCGGGCGTACTGACGTGACCTCGGTCGAAAAGGACTTTGTGCCAGAATCGTGAATAGAGCAAATGCAGCACCGCGTGCTCGGCACCGCCGACGTACAAATCGACTGGCATCCAAGCTTTTTCTTTCTCCGGATCGATTAACCGCTCACTGTTCTTCGTGTCGATATAACGAAGGTAGTACCAACATGAACCCGCCCACTGGGGCATCGTATTGGTTTCACGGCGATAGCGTTTTCCATCGATCGTGACGTACAACCAATCATCGTCCGCTTTGGCCAGCATCGGTTCCGGGCGTCCGTGCGGCTTGTAGTCTTTCAAGTCAGGCAGCAGGACTGGCAACTCGGCTACATCAACACCGCGTTTGATTCCGGTCGGCTTTCCATCGACATCGACTTCATGCAGGATCGGGAACGGTTCGCCCCAAAACCGTTGGCGGCTGAACAACCAATCTCTCAATTTATAGTTCACTGCTTCGGTCGCCTGACCTTTCTGGTTCAATGACCTCGTTACGGCCGCTTTCACCTCCGCAGTTGTCTGGCCATCAAACTCACCACTGTTGATCGCTTTGCCTTCGGCAACGAAGCAAACATCACCCGCCAAAATGGCGTCTCGTTGGGGGTGATCGGCGGGCGGATCGACGACGGGGACGATTGGCAAATCGAACTGTTTCGCGAAGGCAAAGTCGCGATCATCGTGTGCTGGAACTGCCATGATTGCACCGGTGCCGTAACCGGCCAATACATAATCGGCAATCCAAATTGGAATCGGGCTACCGTTCACTGGGTTAATCGCATGGCTGCCAGTAAAGACACCTGATTTTACTTTTTCCCCGCCATCGGTTCGTTCACGATCGCTCTTAAAGGAGGCCTTTTCGCAGTACGCCGCGACTGCCGCCGCTCGCTCGCTGGTCGTTAACGACTTGACCATCGGATGCTCGGGCGCGACGACCATATAGGTTGCACCAAACAGCGTATCGGGCCGCGTCGTGTAAACTCGCAGTGCAGAATCCCCCGCGTCGGCGGGAAAGCCACTCTTCGCTCGTTCGCTTTGCCAAGCATCCAAGTTCGCTGGGTCACCCACGTAAAAGTCGACTTCCGCTCCGGTACTGCGACCGATCCAATCTTGTTGCAACTTCTTGATGCCGGCGGGCCAATCGAGATCGTCGAGTCCATCGAGCAATCGTTCGGCGTACTTGGTAATCCGCAGCATCCATTGACGCAAAGCAATCCGCTGCACCGGATGATCACCGCGTTCGCTCTTGCCGTCGATCACTTCTTCATTGGCCAATACCGTACCCAAGGCGGGACACCAATTGACAAGTGCGTCACTTTCGTAAGCCAACCGATTCGCGTCACGATAAGCCTCGACCGCTGCATCGCCTTGGGCCGTCACCTCGGCAGGAATCGCAAGCTCGTCAATCGGGCGACCTTTTTGCTGCTCGCTATCGAACCAAGTGTCGTAGAGCTGCAGAAAAATCCACTGGGTCCAACGAAAGTAGTCCTCGTCGGTCGTCGCGATCGATCGGTCCCAATCGTAACTGAAACCGAGCATTTTCAATTGGCGAGTGAAATTGTCAATGTTTCGCTGTGTTTGAATCCGCGGATGCTCGCCCGTCTTGATCGCGTGTTCTTCAGCAGGCAATCCGAAGGCGTCGAAGCCCATCGGATGCAGCACTGATTCGCCTCGCATTCGGGCAAACCGAGCAACGATATCGGTCGCCGTGTAGCCCTCGGGATGGCCGACATGCAGCCCATCGCCGCTGGGGTAGGGAAACATGTCCAAAACGTAGCGCTTTTTTCGCTTGGGCAATTCAGGGGTGGCGAACGTGCGGTTTTCTTCCCAAAAAGCTTGCCAGCGAGGCTCGATTTCCGCGGGATTATAGCGTGGCATGTGTGGACCGATTTAGCAAATGAGTTTTACGTGTAGAAGGATCGAGACAGATTCTAAGAAATCGACGGCTGGAGGGAAGGAGAGCCAGAAAGTTCGGTTGACATTGGCAAGAAAAAAACACTACGAATCGACTACAATGTACTCGACCCTTTGCCATCGAACCGCGATTTGTTTCACCGCAGCGATTTGGATCGCTGCGGCAAGCGGGTGCAGTACGCGCGCACCGATCCACTATTGGACGCCACCCGAGATCCAATCGGCGGTTGGAAAACGAGTGGCCGTTTCAAAAGTATCGGGGCCCGAAGCGATTGCCGATAAAATTCACGACCAACTTTTGGCCAATTCGCCTCGCGAAAGAGGCCGAAAATTGGAGCTCGTCGATTATGAAAAACTGCAAGCCCACTCGACGATCCAGCTCGTTTCGGCGATCGATGACCAAGCGAGTGACGTTGCGCTCGCTTCGGCGGCACGTCGTCAAGGATATGACTACATCCTCCGCGGCGAGGTTCTCGCCGATCGCCAACATCGGCGTAATTCGCCCCATTTAGATCAAGGCGATGCGAAGCCGATCGATCGATTGACGATGTCTTGGCGGTTGATGTCGATGACCGAATCGAACCGATCGAGTGGCCGTCCAGTCGTAATCAATGACGCCACAGCAATCGACCTTTACCCTGATTTGGCATTGGTTCCCAATCCAACCGACCGGTTGGTTTCGGCAGCCGTTCGCGAAACCTACCGCTTAATCACTCCATCGATCGACCGCGATAAGGTCGTTCTGGCATCCCCGGTCGTCTTTTTGGGCAGCGCGGCGGTTCGTCAAGGCAACGCCCAGGCACGTAAAGGAAATTGGGCGAAAGCGGAGCAAATTTGGAACGAAGTCGCCGAAAAACACCCGCTGCAAACAGCCGCCATCCACAATTTGGCTCTGGCAGCCGCCGCGTCCCAAGACTTTTCGCGAGCAAAACAGTTGGCTCGCCGCGCCATTCGCCAACATCCAACCACGACCTACAAAGAAACGTTGGTTTGGATCGAACAAAGGCAGCGAGACTACCACGAGGCTTTTAACTTGCCCGATCCACCCGAAGGTTGGTTTGTTACGCGATAGTAAAACCATTGGATCGGAATCGACAATGTTCGCTCTGGGCGAACTACCATTCGACCGGCATTCGCTTCGGCTGGCCCTCACGATCGACACAAGCGATGGTCGTCGATCCTTCGACTAGCAATTTGCCGTCTCGCGTAATTTTGTAATGATGGTATAGGCGAACTTTGCGGAATCCAGTCAATTCGGTCGACTGGGTCAACAAATCATCAAAGTTGGCCGGTGCGTAGTATTTTACATTTATTTCGGTCACCACCAGCATGAAACCGGCTTCTTCGAGTCGCTTGTAGCTCATCCCAGCACCACGTAGCATTTCGACCCTGCCCCGCTCGAAATAACTGGCGTAATTCGAATGATGAACATGTCCTTGGCCATCGGTTTCATGGTATTCGACACGAAAATCGATTTTGTGAGTTGCACCAATTTGAAAAAGCGAAGATTGCACGATTGGCCGAGTCCAAGTTGTTTTGAAGGAAAAAGGGGCAAAAGGTTGGGCGAAGATTGACCAACAACGTCGCCGAAGCCTAAACTAGCCTATGCCTGAAAACTAGGCAACGTTCGGTACTGCCATTGCGAAAGTCTTCAAAACTTTCGTTTTTCTGGCAGTGGCGGCGCCAAACGGACGAAAGTCTTGACGACTTCCGCTACGGTTGAACTTTTTAACAGCATTTACCAACTCAGACGAGCCTAGCATGGAAAACAATGAAGGATCGGGAACCGGAACCGCTTTTGAAACTGCCCGCGGCAAGAGCTATCCGGCTCTCCGCCAATTCACGGTCTTTTTGGAAAACCGCGTCGGCCAGTTGCTAGAAGTCGTCAAACGGTTTGAAGGAACCGGCATTCGCATTTGCGCTTTGTCGATCAACGATGCCGCCGAATGCGCCTTTGTTCGTTTTCTCGTTAGCGATGCCGACCGTGGGCGAGAGATCCTCGAACGTAGCGGCTTGGCGATTATTGAAACCGACCTGATCGGTGTCGAATTGCCCGAAGGCCCCCAACCGCTGCTGAGAGTTTGTACGGCATTACTGCAGGCCGAACTCAATATCGTTCAAGCTTACCCGCTGTTCGTTCGTCCCCATGGCAAACCCGCCGTTGCAATCATGGTCGAGAATATTGATTTTGCCATGAAGACGATGCAGGAAAAAGGATTTCACATGATTACCGAAAGCGACCTGAGTGACGATCCGATCGGAGACATTTAGTGGCCGTTGCAAACGATGACTTGATC
>JGI12210J13797_10663494_pt1 | contig 15178 bp, 14 predicted proteins | sample ElkSlonscriptome_3_FD_13797 | JGI IMG/M metagenome (IMG submission 13797)
CCTTCGCCGAGCCGTCGCAGAACAATTGGCCGAGCGTCTTTTCATGCCAGGCGATCCCGTGCCGCTCGACCAGTTCGATGAAGTCGCCCGGCGTGTAGCGAGCAAGCGCGCTCTTGGCGAAATGCGGATTGGTCGAGAGATAATTGTCCGGCCCGGCGAAAAGATTGGTGAAATTGCACCGTCCGCCGCCCGAGATGAGGATCTTCTTCCCCGGCTTCGAGGCACGCTCGAGCACCGCGACGCGCAGCCCCCGCTGGCCTGCGCGCGCGGCGCACATCAGGCCGGCGGCCCCCGCTCCGAGGATGATCGCGTCATATCGCTCCATGGGCGCGCGATAGAGGTTCGGGCGATCGGGCGCAAAGGGACAAAAAGGGCGGGACGAAACGGCCGGGGGTCACCGAAAACCGCTTCGCCCCGCCAGATGCGCCGCCTCAGCCGGGGCCGTTTGGTAGAGGCGGCGCCTTGAGGGTCGTGCTCAGGGCTGGGCGGCGGTCACCAGCTTGCCGAGCGTGTTCCATTCATCGCGCGGGGACCAGTTGCGGTTCGCGCCGAGGAAGGAGCGCGGGTCGAGCTCCATCAGGCCGATCAGGACCTCTGCAACGATCGTCGCGCCGACGGGGCCGAGACCTTCGCCTTCCTTGTCGCTGCCGTTCGTCTCGGCTCGCCCGATGACTTCCGCCTCGGCGAGCAGGTAGAGCCACAGGGGAATGCCCTCGCGCCCGAGATCGCCGTTCACCTCGGCCACCTTGTCGAGCACCGTGTCGATCTGCTTTTGCGGGCAGCCCACCGCCTCCGCCACCTTTTCTCCGCCGGGCAGCAGGAAAGCGTTGCCGCGTTCGAGATTGCGGATCGCGAGCGAGCTTTGCCCCGGGTGCGGGATGAAGGGAAGCTTGAGCAGGTCGCTCGCGAGCTTGGTATCAAGGCGGAGAGCGCGTTCCACCTGGCGGTTTTCCGGCGTGAAAAGCAGTTCGTGCCAGTCGACCACGGCTTCGGCATCGGACAGGGGATCGAAGCCGCGCCCGAGCGTGTCGCCGAACAGCTCGAACTTTCCGCCGCCCTTCTGCGTCTGGATCTCCATCGGGATCATGGAGTGACCGAAGCGATAGGCTGCGACCGAGAATTCGACCGGGATGAAGGGCACGTTCCCGCAATAGACCTGGCGTCCGCAGCCGAGGATGCGCTCCACCACGGGCTCGCCGCAGATCGCGACAAGGAAATCGTGGACCACCGCCCATTGGTAGTGCCACGTCGTGACCCTGCGCGCCTCCTCGTAGAGCGAATGGCCCGTCAGCCCCTCATCGTCATGGATCGTCTGGGCGACGAGATTGTGGAAACGGATGATGGCGAGCTGGATCTGGCTGATGATCCGGTTCTCGTCATTGCGCGGATCGCCGATGATCGCGCGGCCATTGGGCGCGCGCAGCAGGTCGTGTTCGGGCATGCCGGCCTGTCCGGGATTGTCCGCGCCCGTCAGCAGCTTGACCCCGGCGAAAGGACCGGGCTTGCCGCCCACCACCTCCTGATTGAACAGATAGGGCTGCGCTTCGGGTCCGAGGCCGTAAATGCAGTCGAGGTCGAGCGTCGGCGTGCGCACATTCGCGATCTCGCGCGGGTCGGAAACCACGCTGTCGAACGTGCTCGACGTGTCGAGCGTGATGTCGTGATCGACGAACTGGCCAAAGAAGACCTGCCCCACCGCCACGGTTTCGGTGCGGTCGTCCTGGTCCTTTTCATCCATCGGTCCACCGGGAGCGCCGATCGTCTGCAGGATTTCAGGCCGGGTATAGGCAGGCGGCAACTTGCCGAACATCCGCCCGAACTGGTCCTCGCGCTGATCTTCGGAATAATGACTCATCCGGCAGAAGGGCAGCAGCCCTTCGAATTCCTTGAGACCGTGATGTTCGTGGTCGCTCATGTTATTGCCTCCCGCAAGTAAATGCTGTTAACTGAAAGTAAGGCAACCCGAGTCGCTATTTATTTGATTTAGGTTGCTTCCCCATCATCTTTAAGCGAATCGATTGCGCCTTTTCGTGCATTTTTGTCGACGAAAGCGTTTGACAACTGTGTGACGGGAGCCAGCCCCGCGGCATACCCGCTTTCGCGCTGTGGCTATCCTCGCCCGCGCACCTTCCATCGTGCGCCCCCGCGCCCTATCTCGTCAGCCATGTCCCGAACCGACGCCGGCACACCGCACGATCCGAGAGGGGCCGAGCGCTTCGATGAAAGCCGCGCGGCCTCGACCGTCGCGCATGCCCAGCCCGATCTGGAGGCGGGCGTGAAGGCGATCCGCGAGACGGTGAAGGTTCTCAAACCCGTGCCCGGGGTATACCGGATGGTCGATGCGCGCGGCGACGTGCTCTATGTCGGCAAGGCGAGGAGCCTGAAAGCGCGGGTGGCGAACTACACCCAGTGGAAGGCGCTCTCGGGCAGGCTTCAGCGGATGGTCTCGCAGACCCGCAGCATGGAGATCGTGACGACGAACTCCGAGGCCGAGGCGCTGCTGCTCGAGGCGCAGCTGATCAAGCGGTTCCGCCCGCCTTTCAACGTGCTGCTGCGCGACGACAAGAGCTTTCCCTTCATCCTGCTGCGGGCCGATCACGAATTTCCGCGCATCCACAAGCATCGCGGCGCGCGCCGGGCCAAGGGCAATTACTATGGGCCGTTCGCGAGCGCGGGGAGCGTCAACACGACGCTGAACGCGCTGCAGAAGCTGTTCCTGCTGAGATCCTGCACCGACAGTTTCTTCAACAATCGCGACCGGCCCTGTTTGCTTTACCAGATCAAGCGTTGTTCAGCGCCGTGCGTGGGGCGCATTTCCGACGACGATTATGCCGGCCTCGTGCGGCAGGCGAAGGATTTCCTCGCCGGCAAATCGGGCGCGGTGCAGGCCGATCTCGAACGGCAGATGGCGAAAGCGGCGGAAAGCCTCGACTTCGAGACCGCGGCGATCCTGCGCGACCGGCTGCGCGCGGCGACGTTCATCCAGGGCAGCCAGGCGATCAACGCCAAGGCGGTGGGCGATGCCGATGTCTTCGCGCTTGCCGCGAAGGGCGGGCAGATCTGCGTCCAGGCCTTCTTCATTCGCGGCGGCCAGAACTGGGGCCACCGTGCCTTCTTCCCGCGCCACACGAAAGAGGTCGAAGAGGCCGAGGTCCTCACCGACGTGATGCTCCAGTTCTACGAGGAGGTGCCGCCACCGCCGACCGTGCTGGTCGACCGCGACCTGCCCGAGCGCGAACTTGTGGAGGCAGCGCTGTCAGAGCTGGCGGAGAAGAAGGTCGTGCTTTCCGTTCCCCAGCGCGGCGATCGGCGCAAGCTGATGGCGCAGGCGAGCCGCAACGCGGTGGAAGCGCTGGACCGCAGGCTGGCCGAGACGGGCACCAAGGCCAAGGTCCACCGCGAGCTTGCCGAATTCCTCGAACTGGAAGAGCCGCCGCAGCGGATCGAGATCTACGACAACAGCCATATCCAGGGTGCCAAGGCGGTCGGCGCGATGGTGGTCGCCAGCCCCGAAGGCTTCGAGAAGTCGCAATACCGCAAGTTCAACATTCGCGAGGCGGAAGGCAACGACGATTTCGGCATGATGCGCGAAGTCATGCGGCGCCGCTTTCGCCGCTTCGCCGACGGAGAGGAACCCGGCGAGGAACGCGCGAAAGGTCACCACGCGGTGCTCCCCGACCTTGTCCTGATCGACGGCGGCAAGGGCCAGCTTTCCAGCGTGATGAGCGTGCTCGAGGAATATGGCCTCGCCGAGGACGTCCCGGTCGTGGGCATCGCCAAGGGCCCGCATCACGGGCGCGAGGGGCGCGAGGTGTTCCACTTTCCCGACGGACGCGAGAAGACGTTGCCGACCAATTCGCCCATCCTGTTCTACGCCCAACGCCTGCGCGACGAGGTCCACCGCTATGTCATCGGCGCGCACCGGGCGAAGCGGTCCAAGGCGATCACCGCCAGCCCGCTTGACGAGATCCCCGGCATCGGTCCGGCGAGAAAGCGCGCGCTGCTGCTTCACTTCGGCACCGCCAGCAAGGTCCGCGCTGCCGCGCTCGAGGACCTCCGGCGCGCGCCGGGCGTCAGCGACAAGGTCGCGCGCACGGTCTACGATTTCTATCACGCGGGCGGGTGAGAGGATGGGATTGCTTGAGGATCGAGCAACAGGGCGATCGAGCCGGCGCACGGTCGAGCGACACGATTCACCGGCTACACGCATTTCCCCTCACTTGATCGCCAAGCCTGTGATGGCATTTTGCGGACATGCCGACAGTTCGTCCCGAAATCCGACCGACCGACATGTCCGCCCTTTCCGATGCCATGCGCTCGCTCCAGGACGCGATCGATCGTTTCGATGTCGAGGCCGCCGGGCGGCTGGGTCTTGGCCGGAACGATTGGCGCGCGCTGCGACTGTTGGCCGAAAGCGGGGCGCAGGCCCCGCGCGCGCTCGCGGCGGCGCTAGGCCTGACCAGCGGCAGCGTGACCACCCTGATCGATCGGCTCGAGGCGAAAGGCCTCGTCCAGCGTGAGCGTGACCCGGATGATCGCCGGGCCCTGATCGTGCGTGCTCTGCCTGCGGCCCTTGCGCTCGTGACCGATGCCTATGCCCCGCTCGCCGCGATCACCGGTCGCATTTCCGATCGGCTCGGCCAGGGCCGCAGCGCGGCGGCGGCGAAACAATTGCTCGACCTTGCGCGGCTGGTCGAGTGGGCGCGCGAGATCGGAACGGCCTGACCGCGCATCGCAGCCTTTTTTCCCCGTCACCGGGGTGGAGACTTGTTCGTTCGGGATCCGCCACCTAACGCGAAGCCCCTTGTGCGACCTGACCGTCAGGTCCGAACTGTCAGAGAGTGCGACAAAAGGAATGTTCGGCCTGAGCGTGGCATGGGTGCCGTGCAAGCGTATGCGCCGGGTCCTGCCGGCCGGAACGCTCGCCCTGTTCCGGCGCAAGCGAGTTTATGTCCGCGGCGACATCGTGCTGGTGCAGCATCCCGAACTTGGTCGGATCGTGCGCCGGGTTTTCGCGGTCGGCCGGCGCGGGCGCTATTCGCTGGAAGTTCTGGGGCCCGGACAGGTTCGTGGGCTGGGCATGATCGAGCCCGATTCGATGCGCGGCGCGATGCTGTTCCGGTTGCTTTGACGCGTCACATGCCCGCCCGCCCGCGCCATTCGGCCCCGCGCCATTCGATATCGCCGCGCAATTGCTCGTGCTCGACCCAGGTCGAATGGACCCCGCTCGAGATCTTGTGCGGCAGCGCCATCCGGCAGATCGGGCCCCTGGCAATGTCCGAGGCATCGAGGATCGCGCATTGCGAGGTGCCGTTGTTCTCGTCGATGAGGAAGGTCACGAGATACGCGTCCTCCTCCGAAGCGGCGCCTTTGCGCGGAATTACCGGCGCTTCGCTGGCATAGACCCCCTCGGGCAGTTCGAAGACCTCTTCCGCGCCCGTCCGTGTGTCCTGGCGCACGAAGCCGTTGAACAGGAACCAGCCCGGCTTCGTCGTGGTCGACCAGACATACCGGCTCGGCCGCATGGCGAAAGCGGGGTTGATCATGCCGAATTCGACGATCCGGTCCGACAACCGCTCTTCACGCGTCTCCCCGGTCGAAAGATCGAAGCGCCAGCGATGCAGGCGGCTCTCGAAGGAGTGTTCGTCGACATAGGCCATCATGTGGCTGTATTCGCCCGCTTCCTCGAGCGGGTCGGGCATCGGCCTGTCCTGGAAATAGCCTTCGAGCACGATCGCGTCGTCTTCTTCCCACGCGTTGGTCCAGTGAAGGACATAGGTCGGCGCGGCTTCGAACCAGCGTATCTCCTCACTCGTCCCGTGGCGCGGGATGAGCGCGAAGCGGGTCGGCACGCCTTCGTGCAGCCGCGCCGCGTGAATGCCGCGTTCGAGCAGCTTCTCGTCCCAGAACAGCGGCATGTCGTTCAATATCGACCAGTTCTTCGTCACCGCCATGTCGTGCGGCAGGCGCGGACCGGGCACCGGAACCGGCACGTAGTGAACGAGCCGTCCGGCCCGGTCGACCACTCCGTAATGCATGAAGGGCGCGTGCTTCGAATAGTTGAAGAACATGAGCTCGCCCGTCTCCTCGTCCACCTTGGGATGGGCGGAGACCCCGTCGAGCGGCCCCCACGGCGCCTTGCCGAGCGTTTCGAGCGTGATCGGGTCCACCATCCATGCCTCGCCGCACTGATAGAAGGTCGCGTAGGCCGTGCCCGCATGGACGATTATGTCGGTGCTGCCGGTGTCCTTTAGCCCCCCATGCGCGCCGAAACCGGGGCGACGCGAGGTCCCGGGCGGGTCCATCAGCCCGCCCCACAGGCTGTCGCCCGCGATCTGCTCGGCCTCGAAGCAATGCGTGCGCACGAAGCGGTTGCGATAGCTCGCCCGTCCGCCCGAAATGCTCACGGCATGAATCATCGCATCGCCGTCGAAGGGGTGGTGGCGGCCGAGCGGCTGGTGCACCGGGTTTTCGGTATTGCGCAGGTAGATGCCGTCGATATCGGCCGGGATCTCGCCTTCGATCACCTCGAGCTGCGGAACGTCGACTTCCTCATGAAGAGGGGTCCATGGGCCCGAGAGATAGGGATGGTTCGACGGTTTCAGGCTGGTCCTGACGGGACTTTGGCGGGTGATCTCCATGCGCGCTCTCCTCGCGCGCGAGCCTAGCGCAGCGCTGCCGGGTTGCAAGCGGGCGCGATGCGTGTTGGAAAGCGAGGGTCGCGTCCGGCGAATTCTTGATTTTGGTCAAGGCGGCGCGCGCTTGCGGGAGGCAAAACCCGCGCAAATGGAGGGAGACAGGCTCATGAAATCGGTTCTGCTGCATATCGAAGGCGACAGCTGCATGGAGGCGCGCATGCAGGCCGCGCTCGACATCGCACGCTCCTGCGATGCACATGTCACCTGCCTGCAGGCGGTGAGCTACGAAGTCTTTGCGCCGGGGGATTTCTACGGCTCCGCGCTCGCCGCCGCGATGCCGAAGATCAGGGAGGCGGCCGAGGAACTTCGCGCCGAAATCGAGAAGGATCTCGAAAATGAGGGCGTCTCGTTCGAATGGCGTTTCATGTACGGCATGGCCGAGACGCGGCTGCTCGAACAATCGGCCCTGCATGACGTGATCCTCGTCGGTCCGAACGATGTCGGCGAGGAAGGGCGCGGACCCTCCGCCATGGTCGGCGAACTGGTGATGAAGGCACCGGCGCCGGTTTTCGTCATACCCAAGGAGACGAAGAAGCTCGACCTTGCGCAGAACGTGCTGGTGGCGTGGAACGGATCGAGCGAGGCCTGCGTCGCCCTGCGCGCGGCGGTGCCGCTCCTCAAGCACGCCTCCAAGGTGTATCTCGCCACCGTATCGGAGGATTCGGATCGCGAGCGATTCGATTTCCCGCCGACCGAGGGTGCGAAATATCTCAGCCGCCATGGCGTATCCTCGGAGATCATCGAGATCCCGCGCGGCGAGGCGAAGATTTCCGATACGCTTTTCTCAGCCGCGCAGATGCGCGATTGCGGCTACATGGTGATGGGCGCCTACGGCCATTCGCGGATCGCGGAAATGCTGCTTGGCGGGGTGACCCGGCGCAGCCTGTCGGATCCGCAGTTGCCGATCCTGATGGCGCATTGACGGGCGATCACGCTCTGGACGGGACCTGCCCTTCCCGCCACATAATGTGCCCGTGATGTTGGCGAAACGAATCCGCCGCTTGCTTGCCGCTCCCGTGGCCCTTTGTGCCGCGCTCGCGGCCGCTCAGGCTCATGCGCAGCCGATGTTCCGCGCCGGGGAGGTTTCATGCGACCCGAAAGGAAAAAGCCCGCGCCGTTTGTCTATCCGCCGGGCCCTGGCCCGGCGCAATCGCTCTCGCCGCAACCTGAGGCCCATCCGGGCCTTGCGCTCGAAGTGCGAAGCGCGCTTGCGGCGGATCCGCACACCTCGACGGAATGGCTCGAAAACCTCGCGCGCGATCCCGACTGGCGGGTGCGCAGCGCGCTGGCCGACAATTCGGCGAGCCTGCCAGAGCTACTTGAGCAGCTCGCCGCCGACGAGCGGTCAGACGTCCGCGCCGCTGTCGCCGCGAACTGCGCCACCTCGCCCGAAGCGCTGGCAAGCCTGGCGAACGACCAATCCCTGCGCGTGAAGGAAGCGCTCGCCGCCAACCCGAACACGCCCCTGCCGGTGCTCGAAACATTGGCCGGGCTCAGGCTATTCGCAGGTGCGTGACGCCGTCCTGTTCAACCCGCGCCTGACAGAGGCCGCGCTCCTGACAATCAGCCGCGATGGCGGCATTGGCCAGCGCAAAAAAGTCGCGGCGAGCGCGCGGGCCACCCCGGCCATGCTCGACATTCTCGCCGCGGACGGCCAGCCCGAGGTGCGGGCGCTGGTCGCCCGGCGCGGCGGCCTTTCGCGCGCGATCATGGACCGTTTCGCGGCCGACTCCGATGCGCGGGTGCGGCAGGCGGTGATTTCGAACCGGGACCGCCCGGCGGACCTGCTCGCCGCCCTCGCCGAGGACCCGGACGAGAGCGTGCGGCAGATCGTCGCCGCTCATCCGGCAACACCCGCCGAGGTGCTGCAAAAGCTGGCAGCGCAGGATAACCGGTATGTCCGTTGGAAGCTCGCCTCGAACGCGCATTCGCCGGGCGACGTCCTCGAACGCCTGGCGGCGAGCGCGGACCGCGTCGTTCTCGCCCGCCTTGCCGAAAATCCGGCCGCGCCACCTTCCGTGCTGCGCGATCTAGCGGGCCGTCCTGACCCGCAGACACGACGTCTTGTCGCCGCGAACGAAGCCCTGCCGCTCGACGCGCTGCTCGGCGCTCGCCGTCGACCGCAATGGCGCGGTGCGCGCAGGTGCTGCCGCCAACCGTGCGGCGCCGCTCGACATGGTCATCTTCATGAGCGACGATCCCGATCCGCTTGTCCGCGGGTCGGTCGCGCGGCAGGAACGGATACCGCCGGACGTCCTGCTCAAGCTGGCGGGCGATGGCGAAAGCAATGTCCGCTTCTCCGTGGCGACAAACGAAAACGCCCCCGCCGAGGCGCTCGCCCGGCTGGCGGGGGATGTTCGCCCGGAGATCAGGGAGGAGGTCGCCCGGCACCCGAACGCGACCCCGCAAGTCCTGGCCGACCTCGCACGGGACGATTCGCCGAAGGTGCGGGCGGCGGTTCTCCGGACCCCAGACGTCACGCCCGCCCTAAGGGCGCTGGCGGTGGGCGGGGCGCCGGACTGAAGCCGGGTTCGCCTGTCTGCCTTACGTTTTCGCCCGTCGCTTCCGCATCATTCCCTCCTGCGCGACGCTCGCCACCAGGTTGCCCGCGCGATCGAAGATCCGGCCACGGTTGAAGCCGCGGCCGCCTCCCGACCATGGCGCATCGGTGGCATAGAGCAGCCATTCGTCCGCGCGCGGGTATTTATCCTTGGCCGAGTGAAACCAGATCGCGTGATCGAGGCTCGCGCCGACCAGTTCGCCCCGCATCCACGAAAGTCCGTGCGGCAGCGCGCTCGTGCCGAGCAGCGTGTAGTCGCTCGCATAGGTGATGACCGCGCGGTGGAGCAGCGGGTCGTCGGGCAGCGGCGCGACCGTGCGGAACCAGGTATGGGCATGCGGCTCCCTCGGCTCGCGGCTCATCCAGTGGAGCTGGTCGAGCGTGCGCATCTCGATCGGGCGCGGGCGCAGGATGACCGCGCGCTGCGCCTCGTCGAGCTTGTCGCCCATCGCCTCGGCCAGTTCGCGGCGGGTTTCGATGTCGGGCTTCAGCTCCTCCGGGCCGGCGACATCGGGCATCGGCGCGTCGCAATGTTCAAGCCCGTCCTCCGGCGTCTGGAAGCTCGCGGTGAGGTTGAGTATCGGGGTGCAGGACCCGTCCTCGCTTTCCTGCGCCGCGACGACCCGGCGGTTGGAGAAGCTGCGCCCGTCGAAATCGCGCGCGATGCGGTATTCTATGGGCGAACCCTCGCGCCCGCCGCGCAGGAAATAGGCGTGGAGCGAATGCGCGACCTTGCCCGCGGGGATCGATCCCTGCGCCGCCATCAGCGCCTGGGCCAGCACCTGCCCGCCGAAGACGCGTCCGACGCCGCCCTTCTGCGCGGAGCCGAGATAGACGTCGGCGGCGCGCTTTTCGACGGAGAGCAGCCGGACGAGACCGGCGACGAGCTTTTCGGGCGAGGGCGTGTCATTCATGGCGCGCGGGACATGCGGCGCAGCGCCGGCAAAATCAAGCGCACGGCGTCGGCCCTTCGCGAACAACCGGCGCCATGACCGGCAGGCGAGCGCATTGGCGCAGCTTGTCCGGAGCCGCCGTGAGAGCGGAGCGGGGGAAATCCGCTGCGCATGGCGAGGGCGGAGAGACGCCGCACATCGCGGTCGTCACGGCTCCACGCGCAAGCTCACACGATCGACAGGAAGACCGAGCTTTCCGGGCCATCGCGCAGGAAATGCGGCACAATGACAGCGATACAAGCCGCCGCGTCCGGCCGCAGCGCAGCATCGGTCCATGGTCTTCGAAGGCATTGTCTGGTGCGCGCCAGCGGAGCGCCGTCATCAGCGGCCTTTCGCTCCGAGACCGTGCGTAACTGCAATTCGGTGATGCCCGCAACCGCCGGACTTCTCGCCTGCCGCGAGCTGCGTTCGATAGCTGCAGAGCTCAGCCGTGCTGGTAGCCGAGCGCGCCGGGATCGGTAAAACTCGATGCGCCAAGCATCAGCGGCGCCGCACCCGCTTCCTCGATGCAGCCGATGCGCACCGCGTCGACCGGGATCTCCGTGTCCCAGCTGGCGGTGAACAGCAATTCGTAATCGTCGCCCCAACGCATGCAGTCATCGACCCGGTCGGCCGCGGCAACCGGGACCAGTTGCGGGTCGATCAGCACGGTGACATCGCTCGCCTCGGCCATGCGATAGGCATCGAGCAGCAGGCCGTCGGAGATGTCCATCATCGCGCCGACATGCGGGGCGAGCGCGATCCCCTCGGCCAGGCGAGGGCGCGGGCGGTTGAACGCCTCGAGATGGGCCCTGTTGCCTTCGAATCCGAGCATGGCGCGTCCCAGCGGACCGGTCACGAACAGCGCTTCTCCCGCCGTTGCGCGGGTGCGTGAGGGTATCGGGCGGCAGGTCGCCCGCCCGATCGCGGTGATTGAAAAGGTGCTCGCGCCCGTCGTCGCGATCGTGTCGCCGCCCAATAGCGGCACGTCATATTCGGTCAGCGCGTCGGCAAGGCCGGCGAGGAAGCGGTTGTCCTCGTCTCCGCCCAGCGCATAGCCCAGCAGCACGCCGATCGGCTCGGCGCCCTTGCTGGCAATGTCCGAAAGATTTTGCGCCACCAGTTTCCACGCCACGTCGGCGAGATCGGCGTTCGGCCTCCAGTGGGTGTCCTCGGCCATCGAATCCATGTTGATGACCAGCACCTCGTCGCCGATCTCGATCAGCGCGCAGTCGTCCTTAAGCCCCTGCGCGCCCGGATGCAGCGGCAGGCTGCGCAGCGCGGTGACGAAATCCAGTTCGTTCATGATTGCGATCCCACTCCCAATCGTCCTCTCTTCGGATACAACATAACCCGGATCGGGAAGCTGGGGAAGCTTTGATGCGCACGGCGCCGCGGCAGCCCGTGCGAGCGCACCGCAACCAGCGGCGCATGTCACTGGCGAGTGCGATGTCTATGCGCGCACTTCGCGGGCGAGTGCGATGTCTATGCGCGCACTTCGCGGGCGAGTGCGTCGAGGATGCCGTTCACGAATTTCGCCTCGCGGTCGTCGAAAAAGGCCTTCGCCACATCGACATATTCGTTGATTGCGGCCCCTGCGGGCACATCGGGTCGGGCGATCAGTTCGTAGGCACCCGCGCGCAGCACCTGCAGCATCGTCTTGTCGAGCCGAACGAGCGTCCAGCCGCCCGCCAGACGGGCGGAGAGCGCCTCGTCGATCTCCTGCCGGCGGGCGTCCACGCCGCGCACGATATCGTCGAAGAACGCGACCTCGGCCTCGGCATAGACCGCATCGCCGTGCTCGTCGTCGTCCACCGTGCGACCGAGTCGGTGCTGGTGAAATTCGTCGAGCAGACGGGCGAGCGGGGTCTTTTCCATGTGCTGCTGGTAAAGCGCCTGGACGGCGGCGAGGCGGGCACTGGAGCGCGCCTGCGAACGGGCATTCGAACGAGGGTCGTGATTGCTCATTTTCTGCGAAGCTCCACCGATCTGGCATGGGCGGGCAGGCCCTCGGCACGGGCGAGCGTCGCGGCCGCCGGCCCGATCGCGGCAAAGGCCGCTTCGTCCACCTCGAGAAAGCTCGTGCGCTTCATGAAGTCGAGCACCGAAAGCCCGCTCGAAAAGCGCGCCCGTCGCCCGGTGGGAAGGACGTGGTTCGGCCCGCCGACATAATCGCCGATCGCCTCGGGCGTCATGCGGCCGAGGAAGACGCTCCCGGCATGGCGGATCGAGCGCAGCATCGGCTCGGGTTCGGCGACGGCGAGCTCGACATGCTCGGCCGCCAGCCGGTCGGCAAGAGCGGGGGCTTCGCGCGCAAGGTCCTCGACCACGATGATGACCCCGTTCGTCTCCCAGCTCTCGCGCGCGACCGCCTCGGTCGAAAGCTGGCTGGTCTGGACGGTCACGCAGTCTTCCACCAGCGCGGCGAAGGCGGCATCGTCGGTGATCAGGATCGATTGCGAGGTCGGGTCGTGTTCGGCCTGCGAAAGGAGGTCGGCGGCGATCCAGTCGGGGTCGTTGTCGCTGTCCGCGATGACGAGGATTTCGGAAGGGCCCGCGACCATGTCGATCCCGACCACGCCGTAAAGCTGGCGCTTGGCCTCGGCGACATAGGCATTGCCCGGGCCGGTGATGACATCGACCGCGCCGATCCGATCCGTGCCATAGGCCAGCGCGCCGATCGCCTGGGCCCCGCCGACGCGCCAGATCTCGTCCACGCCCGCGACATGGGCAGCGGCAAGCACGAGGTCGTTGCTGACCCCGCGCGGCGTCGGCGTGCAGATCGCGAGCCGTTCCACCCCGGCCACCTTGGCCGGAATCGCATTCATCAGCAGCGAAGAAGGATAGGCCGCCCGTCCGCCCGGAACATAGAGCCCCGCGGCATCGACCGCGCGCCAGATCGCGCCCAGTCGCACGCCCGCTTCGTCGCGATAGTCGCGGTCCTCGGGCAGTTGCGCTTCGTGATAGGCGCGAATGCGCATGGCGGCGAGGTCGAGCGCCTCGCGCAGCTCCGGTTCGAGCGCTTCATAGGCCGACTTGCACGCCTCGGGCGCGATCGCCCAATCGCCGTCCTTCGCGAGGTCGTGATGGTCGAAGCGGACGGTGTATTCGACCAGCGCCTCGTCGCCGCGGCTCTTCACCGCGGAAAGGATGGAGGCGACGCTTGCGGCCACGTCCTCCGTGGATTCGCGGCGGTCGCCGACGATCCGGGCAAAGTGCGTCTCGAAATCGGGATCGAGCGTGGAAAGCAGTTGCATCAGGCCGGGATCCTGCTTGCGCCGAGATCGCCCATGCTGCGCCGCGCCTCGGCTTCCTCGCGGAAGGCAGCGACGAGTTCGGCGACGCGCGGGTCGGTCTTCAATGCGGCGCGATTGACGATCAGGCGCGCGGAGATGTCGAGGATGCGGCTCGTCTCGACGAGGCCGTTCTCCTTGAGCGTGCGGCCCGTCGAAACGAGATCGACGATCCGCCGCGCAAGGCCGAGCGAGGGGGCAAGTTCCATCGCCCCGTTCAGTTTCACGCATTCGGCCTGCACGCCGGCAGCCTCGAAATGACGGCGGGTGAGGTTGGGATACTTGGTCGCGACGCGCAAATGGCTCGCCGTCCCGTCCGCACCCCGTCCGGCGAGCTCATCCTCGGCCAGCTGCGCGACCGAGAGGCGGCAATGGCCGATATCGAGGTCGACCGGCGCGTAGAGATCGTCATAGTCGAATTCCTCGACCACGTCGGAGCCGACGATGCCCGCCTGCGCCGCGCCATGCGCCACGAAGGTCGCAACATCGAAGGCGCGCACCCGGATCAGGCCGATATCGGCGCGCTGCGTGGCGAAGGACAGCGCGCGGTTCGCCTTGTCGTGAAAACCGTCCTCGGGCACGATCCCGGCGCGCGCCATCACGGGCAACGCCTGGTCGAGGATCCGCCCCTTGGGCACGGCGAAAGTCAGCTGGCTGGTCATGAAGCCGCGCATCTAGGCACTCGGCCTCGAAAGGGCAATGCCGCTTGAGGGCGCCAAAGGAGGGGAGAGCGGTGACAGGCATGGTCATGGGGATGGAGGAGTTCGCTCAAGCTCTCGAATGGCAGGCGCGTCATGCCGAGGAGAACGGCGCGCCCGCAACGGCGCGCGTGATCCGGGCGCTGGCCAGGGTGCGCGAGGGCGACACCGCCACCGGACGAAGAATCGCGAACTGGCAGGGCCTCACGCTGAAGGACGCGCTGCCGCTGAGGATAGCGGGCGGCCTGCACCATCTCCTGCTCTCGGGCAGGGACCGGCGGCTCGAGCGGGTCTATGCCGGACAGGTGACCGATCAGCGCGAGGTCGATGCGCTGGTGGGCGAACTGGTCGACACCTTCGACACGGTGCTCCTCCCGTGGCTCGACGGCCCCCCACAGACCAACGAGGCGGGACGATCGGCGAGCATCATGGCAGGGCTCCTGTGGCTGGCGCAGCGCAGCGCGGTGCGCTTCGAACTGCTCGAGCTGGGCGCGAGCGCGGGGATCAACACCATGCTCGATCGCTATTTCTTCCGCCTCGGAGAGACCGTGACCGGCCCCCCAGGATCGCCCATGCGGATCGAGCCCGAATGGAGGGGTGCCTCACCGCCCGAACCGCCCGAAGGCTTCGCCATAGCCAGCGTTCGCGGCTGCGACGTGGCCCCGATCGACCTTACGGATCCTGCAGCCGCGCTGCGGCTCAAGGCCTATGTCTGGCCCGACGCGCCCGGACGTCTTGCGCGGGTCGATGCGGCCATCGCGCTCGCCTCGGAACGCCTTCCCAAGGTTATCCGCATGGATGCCGCCGATTTCATCGCGCAAGCGCTGGCAGCACCCCGGGCGCACGGCACGACCCGCGTTCTGTTTCATTCGATCGTGTGGCAATATCTGCCGACCGCAACGCAAGAGGCGATTGCCGCGCGGATGGAAGGGGCCGCGCGCGACGCGAGCCGGGAGCGCCCGCTCGCATGGATCGCTCTCGAGACCAATCCCGCGAC
>JGI12210J13797_10364038_pt1 | contig 15170 bp, 12 predicted proteins | sample ElkSlonscriptome_3_FD_13797 | JGI IMG/M metagenome (IMG submission 13797)
TCGTGCGAAGGAGCTTCGTGCCACCCGCATCGTCGCCGTGGCGACGAGCGCCGCCCGTGACGCCGGCAACGGCGAGGACTTCCTCTCCGCGGCGACCGAGGCCCTCGGGACCCGACCGGACATCGTCAGCGGCCGGCGGGAGGCCGACCTCACCTTCCGCGGCGCCCTCATGGGCCTGGAGCCCCAGGGTCCCGTCGCCGTGTTCGACGTCGGTGGAGGCTCCACAGAGCTCATCGTGAGGGTCGGGCCCCTCATCGACGCAGCCAGCCTGAACATCGGGGCCGTTCGCCTCACCGAGCGCTTCATCCGGCACGATCCCCCCCTGCCCGAGGAGCTCAGCGCACTGCGCGCCTTCGTGGCCACGGCACTCGGCGGTGGCCCTAGCCTTCGGGATCGCCCCCTCGTGGGCGTAGCAGGGACGGTCACGACCCTGGCCGCCATCTCGCACGAGCTCGAGCCCTACCGGCCGGGAGCACTTCACGGCACGATTCTGGCCTCGAATACGGTGACCGAACTCGTGGCGCGATTGGCGAGTCTCCCCGTCGAGGCACGGCGCGCCGTGCCGGGTCTCGCGCCCAAGCGAGCCGACGTCATCGTCGCGGGGGCAATCATCGTGGAGCAAGTATGCGCGCACGGTCGCGCGGAGCGCCTGCTGGTGTCGGAGCGGGGCGTACGTTGGGGACTGGCGGCAGAGCTCCTCGACGAAGGGCCCCAAGAACCATAACCCTGAGTCGTTAAAAACACTTGCGCCGTTCGAGAGGCTCCATTAGGCGCCGCTTGCCGCAGACCTAGCCCCTAGTCCAGGTCCACTGCGAAGCAAACTTTCTTGACAGTTCGGGTACGTTTCACTAGGGTTCGGCGCGCCTGGCGCGAAAAGTGTTCCTCAAGGCCCGGAAGGGCAGGAACGGGTCTTTGAGGCCCGATCTGGGAGGGACCCCCACGTCGAAGCCCACCGGGTCGAGACGGGGCCGGGGATGGACCATGAAGGAACACCCACAGCCAGCTCGAATTCAATCGATGGGCCACGCCAGGTAACGAATTGGACGCCTCGTCAGCCGCCCCGCCGGGCGGAAGGCCCACGGCGTTCAGCTATGCCATTTCGTGATTCCGGTCACGTGATGGCGAACCCGTTTGCGCTTCGCGCACGGGTCTCATCAAGGAGAGAACAAGCACCATGCAGGCAAACACGGACAACGAGTTTCAGGTCGGCGACAAGGCGGTCTACCCCGCCCAGGGCGTGGCCGAGGTCGTGGGCATCGAGGAGAAGGATATCGCTGGGAACCGCCAGGCCTTCTACGTGCTCCGCATCCTCGACACCGATCGAAAGATCATGGTGCCCGTCAAGAACGCCGACGCGGTTGGCCTTCGTCAGGTGATCTCGGAGCAGGAGATTCAAGAGATCTTCGACATCCTCCGCGAGCGAACCATCGCGTTCGACAACCAGACCTGGAACCGTCGCTACCGCGGCTTCATGGATAAGATCAAGACGGGCTCCATCTACGACGTGGCCGAGGTTCTTCGCGACCTTTACCGCCTCAAGACGGACAAGCAGCTATCCTTTGGCGAGCGTCGGATGCTCGACACCGCTCGTACGCTGATCGTCAAGGAGATCGCGATCGCGCGCGAGCAGACCGAAGAAGACGTGAGGGCCGAGATCGAGGCCATCTTCTTCACCAACTGAGCTCTAGTGAAACGCTCGGCTCCTACGGGAGCCGGGCCGCAATGGTTGGGCGGCGCCGCGACGATACGCGGGCCGCCCTTCGCGCATTTGGGTGCTCGTCGTTTCCACCGCTCGGCTCAATCACCAAGCTATCGCCTTCAACTCGATGGAACGTGTTTCGCTACTGCGGCGGCGTGCCCTCCTAACGGCCCTCGTCATCTGCCCTGTCTCCGGCTGTAGGGAGGAGGACGAGACCCGCGCCCCCGCCGCGATCGTGCGTGAGTTCGTAGAGCGGCTGACCCAATTCGATGGTCGCCCCGAGGACGCTCGAGCCATCTTCGATCTGCTCAGTGAGCGGGCCCGGACCAATCTCGCTGCGCGCGCCGAACGCTACAGCGCTGCGAGCGGCAAGAAGATAGCGCCGCCGGCGATGATCGTCCCCGGCTGGCTCACACTTCGCTTCGTTCCCCAGGCCTATTCGGCGCAGGTCGTCGGCCGTTACGCTCTCGTCGAGATCACGGGCGTGAGCCCGTCCCATCGCGCACAGATCCCCTGTATTCGAGAGGAAGACGAATGGCGGGTCGACCTCGCCTTGCCCGAGCTCCCGCCCATGGTCACCCGTCCGGATGGAGGCTCTCCCTGATGGTGCGACTCGCGCTCGATCCGTCGCTCATCCCTTCACCCCGTCCATCGGAGCTGACGGAGCAGTCGTCGCCCGACGATGCTCTGGTCACCCTCATCGAGGGAGACAATCTCGACGCCCTCGAGCTACTGCGACAACGGGACGAACGCTTTCATCTCATCTATCTCGATCCCCCGTTCTTCACGCAACGCCAGCACCGACGAACCAAGCGTAAGCGACGCGGCCGAGGTGACATTGCCCGGAGCGAAAGCGATGCATTCGACGACCGCTGGCCCAGCCTCGATGTCTATCTCGCGACCCTTCAGGCAAGGCTCGAACGACTCCGTGAGCTTCTCACCGACGACGGCTCGGTGGTCATTCACGTCGACCCCAATACCAGCCACTACATCAAGGTGATGTGCGACGAGCTCTTCGGGGAGCGCTGCTTCGCCAGCGAGATCGTGTGGCGCTATCGCCGCTGGCCGGCCAAGACGAAGAACTTCCAACGTGTGCACGACGTGCTGCTGCGCTACGTGAAGAACCCCAAGACGAGCCCCCGCTTTCAGCAGCTCTACGAACCCCTGGCCCCGTCCACCCTGGCCACTTGGGGCAAGTCGAAGCAACGGGCCGACATCGACCCCAAGGGTCGGCGCCGGCGGTCCACCAAGACGGACGAGGACTCGCCCGGCACGCCGATGGGCGATGTCTGGGAGATCGGCGTCATCGCTCCCGTGGCGCGCGAGCGCACGGGCTATCCCACCCAGAAGCCCGAGGCGCTGCTCCGACGCATCGTCGAGGGGTTGAGCCACGAGGGCGACGCCGTGCTCGACCCCTACGTCGGGAGCGGCACCACCCTGGCCGTCGCCGCCGCGCTCGGCCGCCGCGCGGTAGGACTCGATGAGAGCGCCGAGGCGATCGCGGTGGCCAGCTCCCGCCTCGAGGCCCAGGGCGTCGCCTTGCGGCGCGCGCGCGTGGACCCCAAACCCGGTGCGTGACCTCCATGGCCAAGGACCACCTCCCACGGCTTCGTGCCGCCCCTCTGCTCACCCCTCCTCGCATCGTTCTCCTCGAACCCGAGATCCCCCAGAATACGGGCAACATCGGACGGATGGCGGCCGCCTTGCAGTGCCCGCTCCATCTGATCGAGCCGCTCGGCTTCCGGGTTGACGAGAAGGCGGTACGACGCGCAGGCCTCGACTACTGGCCCCTCGTCGACATGCACCTGCACCCCGACCTGGAAGCCTTCGAGCGGTCACATGGGACCTCGCGGCTGGTGCTGTTCTCAGCCGTGGGCCGGCGCTCTTGCTTCGAGGCGACCTTCGAGCCTGGCGACGCTCTCGTGTTCGGTCGCGAGAGCGTAGGCCTGCCGCTGTCGCTGCTGGAGGCTCATCCCGATACGACGTACGCCCTGCCCACGATCGGTGGCGTGAGGTCCCTGAACCTCGCGAACACGGTCGCCGTCGTCCTCTACGAGGTCTACCGGCAACTGGGGGCCTTCGAAGCCCTCCATCTCGAGGCCCCGCCAGCGCCCCCCTCGACGCAGGGCTAGGCACCCGCTGGGGGGTGTACTAGCCTCTGCCCTCGCTCATGCGACGGCTTGCAATGACCACGGCCCTCGTGGCCGGCTTGACGCTCGGGCCCGATGTGGCCCGCGCCGACAGCATGGACCCGGCCCTGGCCCGGCTCACGCTGGACGACAACTGCCGGGCGGGCTCCGCCGATGACGGCACGGGCCAATATTACAATCCCGCGTCGGGGTTCAGGCGCTGCCAGCTGAACCACGCCGCCTTCGCCAAGATGGTCGCCCAGCTCGGCACCGCCATCGCTCCTCTTCCCACCTACGCGGCGCGCACGACCGGCTTCGGTGGCTACCGCTTCGGGGTGCTCGGCCAGTACACGACCATCGATAGCGGGGCTCACTACTGGCGAGAAGGCACGCAGGGACCGAAGGACGAGAGCACCGGTCAAGATTCCGTGCGCAACGCGGACCCCGACGGCGTGCTGCAGAATTACCAGGTCTTCCTCGCCAAGGGCTTCCCCTTCGGCCTCGAGCTCGGCGCTGGCTTCGGCTACCTGGTCAACACCGAGATCATCTCCGGCGGCGGCGACGTCCGGATCTCGCTCTTCGAGGGCTTCCGCTCCTCGATCCCCGGCTACTTCCCCGACGTAGGCGTAGGCGGCGCCGTACGCACCATCACTGGTACGAGCGAGCTCAAGCTCACGGTGGCCTCATTCGACGCTCAGCTCTCCAAGCCCATCCCCATCGCGGGGACGATCGTGCTGCAGCCGCACGTGGGATACCAGTTTCTGTACATCTTCGGAGACTCCGGTCTCATCGACCTCACGCCCAACACCGACCCGACCTCCCTCTGCGGCTACCAGGGCGACAACACCCCCTCCACGCCAGACCCCGACAAGGGTGGCGTCTTCGACGGCCAGCCGGTCTGCAGCAACTCCAGCGCGGACTTCAACAACAACGTCGTCTTCGACAAGGTCCGACTCGCCCGTCACCGCATCAGCTTCGGCTCACAGCTGCGCTACCAGATGGTCCAGTTCGGCTTCCACGTGGCGACCGACGTGGTGAGCCCGGGCGACGTCAACGAGGGTGACACGGTGGTCGAAGAGGCCGTCGACCCCGACGACCCGAGCGGCAACACGCGCTTCACGCTCAACAAGCTGCAGGACGACCCGAGGACGGAAGGCAACGACGAGGTGAAGAACCAGTGGACCTTCGCCTTTGAGATCGGCGCCGTCTTCTGAGTCCCAGGCTCGGCTAGCGCTCAGAAGCTCGCCTCGGCGCGGGCTCGCCTAGACGTCGGGCAGGGTGTAGCCCGCCTTCCGCACCAGGGTACGGAAGATGAGGTCTTCGTCGCGCGCGCGGAGGAGGTGCTCGGTGAAGCGCTTGCGGTTGCGCTCAACCCCGGAGAGAAAGCCGCGCTCGTTGTTCTCGAGCACCAGCACCAGGTGAGGGTGCATGCCGGCCACCTCCTTGGGGACATGCATGCCGAGCCCCACCTCCGTGCGCCCCTTGGCCACGCGGTGCACCACGCGCATGAGTTCCTCGTCGTGGAAGCGGGGCATGGCCATCTTGCGGTCGGCCTTGGAGCCTTCGAGGAGGAGCGCCGCGCGATTGAGGTAGCTCCCGGCCCACGTCGAGCGGGACACGCCCAGCGTGAGGCCCACGGAGGCCCCAAAAAGCAGGCGGCGAGAGAGCGAGGTCATCTCTGCCGGGTACCGCACCCGCGACCCATCGCGCAACCCAGAGCAGGATCAGTGCAGCGTCTCGCCGGGCGGCCGACTCTCTCGGCTGGGCATGTCCTCGACCGAGCCCCCGAACCGAAGACCGAAGCCGAGGGCCATGACCGCGAGGAGCCCCGCCGCATAGAGCCCCCAGCCCCACTGAACCACGATGGGGATCAGAGGATGGGTGGGTACCGCGGCGATGAGCCGGACCACGACCGTCAAGAGCACCATCGCTGCGAGAAAAGCGACCGCCACCCGCGAGCCGCGCATCTGCCGGACCGTGCGGCGCGAGACGACCAGTCCCAGCATGATGAACCAGCCCACGCCTGCCGCCCAGAGCCAGGGCAGCGCCTGGGCGAAGCGAAACCCCGACCAGGTCTGGATCTCGGGCGCCGTCTCGTGAAGCCAGGGGGCGAAGAAGACCCCGATCCCGAAGAGGCTGAGCAGAATGAGTGGGCCCCGGCCCCGTCCAGCGTAGGTCCACGGGAGGACCTCATCTTCCGGCGCCGTCTGTTCCTCGTGCTCCAAGGCCTGGGCCTCGTAGGACGGCGGGAGCTCGGCCAGGGGTTGCACGACGATGTCGCAGTGCGGACACACCGATACCTCGCCCTTGGCGTACATCTCGCGGCAGAAGGGGCAAGCGTAGAGGTCGCTCACACGGCTGGAGGCTAGCACAGAGGATCAGACGGGCTTGCCACCCAAAGGTGCTATCGGTACGCCTGAACCGGCAAGATCACGGCGAGCCATGCTGAGCGAACAGAAGGACGACCCCGCCTACAGTCTCTGCGAGCGTTTGGGCCTCGATGCGGTGCCCGAGCGGATGGAGGAGGCGTTGACCCATCCCTCGTGGGCGAACGAGTACCAGGGCAACGATCGCCTGGACAACCAGCGCCTCGAGTTCCTGGGCGACTCGGTGCTGGGACTGTGCGTGTCGGAGATGCTCATGGCCGCCTTCGACGGCGTCGACGAAGGAGGCCTCACCGTCATGCGGGCGTCGCTGGTCAACGCCCAAGCCCTCGCCCGGGCCGCCGAAAGGCTCGAGGTGGCTCCGGCTCTACGCCTTGGGCGGGGCGCCGAGGCGGCTGGCGAGCGGAAGCGACCCAACGTGCTCGCCGATGCCATGGAGGCCATCATCGGCGCCGTCTATCTCGACACCGGGATGGACGCGGCCCGACGGGTAAGTCGGCTCGTGGTAAGCGTCGACTTCGACCAGCTGGTAGCGCGAGGAGGCATCCAGCGGGATGCCAAGAGCCGCCTCCAGGAACGGCTCCAGTCCGAAGGCCTCGACACCCCGAGCTACGAGGTCGTGGGAGAGGATGGTCCGGCGCACGCGCGGGTCTTCCGCGTGGAGGCCACCCTGCCCGAGGCCGCCGGAGGCGCGAGCTTCGCCGGCGAGGGGCGCTCGAAGAAGATCGCCGAGCAAGCGGCAGCCAGCGCTGCGCTCCACAGCCTCGACGACCGCGACGACGGCTCCCGGGGCTGAGCTACCTCAGGTTGCCGGGCGGCCCCTGAGGCGCCGCCGGCTTGGGCGGTCGCTTGGCCCGCAGTGCCCCTGGCCGCTCCATCGGCGCGAGATCTCCCTCGCCGTCGATCTGTATGATGTCGACGCGTTGGGGATGATGCTCGGAAAGGTGCTCACTCCGGAGCTCGGCGATGAGCGCCTTTCCCACGTCTCGGACCTTCTTCTTCGCGAGCATGCCGCGGATCGTCGCCCCCTCCTGCTCGAGGGTTCGCTCGGGGGTATTCACGCTGCCGCGCCGCTGCAAGATGAGCCAGTCGTCCTCGACCTTCACCGGCTTGGGTACGACAGCCCCGTCGTCGACCTCGGCCACCGCCGCGTAGACCTCGGCGGGGAAGGTCACGTCACGATGCGCCGTGGTGCCGTCGGGACGCATGAACCCGAGGTCGCCCTTTCGCATGGCCGTCCCCTTGTCGAGCGACTTGGTGCGCGCGAGCTCGTCCCAGGTCTTCACCGGGTTCTCGGCGTACTTGGGGTCGGTCGTGATGGTCTTCAGGATCGCCTTTGCCTCGGCCTCGGTGGCCACGACGATCTGCCACACCCGGATGCGCTCCTCCGAGCGGTAGCGGTCGCGATTGGCCTCGTAGAAGGCCGCGACCTCGGTCTCGGTGACCGCCGCCTCGGCGGCGTTCTGCTGCACGTCCTGCAACAGCGCGGACGCGTAGATACTGCGGAGGCGCGTGGCGACGTCGGGACGCTCGTCGATCCCGGCGGCCTTGGCCCCCTGCTCGGCCAACAGCTGCGCGACCAGGCTCTCGGTGATTTTGCGGGCGACCTCCTCGGCACTGCCCATGCGCTTGAGCTGGTAGGGCGGAATCGACTTGGCGAGCGCTTCTACCTCCGCGCTCGTGATGGCGGTCTCGCCCACCCGAGCCACGACGACCGACGGGCTCGGGGGAGGAGGCGCGGGGGCCTGGTTCACCGGGGGCGGCGGCTTGGGCTGCACCCTATTGGGAGAGGGCAGATCGGCAAAAGCGAGCGCCGAGGCGCCAAGACTGCAGGCGAGAAGCGCGAGCGCGCCGCAGGAGGCTGCCCGGCGATGCGGGAAGGAGAGCTTCACCATCGGCTCTTTCATAGCCGTTATCCGCTCTCGCGCGAGGCCTTGCCCACTTGCTCGAGCTGGCTGGCTGCGCCGTCGTGCATGGGATCGAGCTCGAGCACACGCTCTAGGTCCTCGCGCGCGCCGTCCTCGTCGTCGGCGCGCCCGCGCAAGATTCCGCGGTAGTAGCGGGCCGTGACGTGCTCCTGGTGGTCGCGGAGCACCTTGTCGAGGTTGCTGATGAGGCGCGCGAGCGGCGGCGCGGTCATGTTGGCGCGGACCCAAGCGGCGGTCGCGGCGTAGTCGGGGTTGTCGGGCTCCTCTTGGCAAGCGAGACGGGCCAGGCGCAACGCCTCGGTGAGCTTCTCCTCGGCGAAGGCGACCAGGGCGCGCTCGTGGAGCGAGCTCTTCTTGGCGACGTCGTCGTTCGGCTTCTTCTTGACCTCGGCGGCGCGCTCGCCGCTCGGCGGAGGCGCCTCTTCAGCGCCATCCTTCTTGGTCGAGGTCTTCTTCGAGGCATTCTTCTTCGAGGCCTCTTTCTTGATCGTCGCCCGCTTGGGCGCGCTCTGCGTGGACCGCATGGTCTCGGGCACGAGGGTCGCCTCCAGCTTCTCGACTCCCGCCGCGGGCATCTGGAGGTCGTCGAGGGCTTTCTGGCGCCGCTCGGGGTCGATGATGGTCTCGAAGGACTCCACGAGGGCGCTGTGGATCTTGCCCATACCCTCCTGGATCTCCATCGTCTCGTCCTGACACACGTCGGGATGCCACCGCTTGCTCAGTCGGTCGAGCGCATCCCAGGCGAGCTCCGTGATGTCGTCCTCGCTCTGTTCCTTCACGTCGCTCGGCTCGAGCCCCAAACGCTCGAACGGGCTCTCGAACTCGAGCCGGGCCAGCCGGCTCTTCACCTCGGTGAGCAGCTGCTCGCGGGCGTTGACGGCAGGGACGGTGCTATCGAGGGCCGCGTCGCCAGAGTCCGGATCTCGCGACTGGCTCGACGAAGGTGACCGGTGCTCGCCGGTACCGGGCAGGTCGGGCGCCGCCGCACGCACCCGGGCAACGCGACGTAGCTTGATCTTGGCCACTCGGCGCTGCTTTTGCGGCGAGTCGGGGGTCTTGTTCTCGTCGGACGAGTCGGTGATCGAGCTCTCGCTCTGGCGGGGACTCGGCGGCACCGAGCCCTCCGATGAGGTGCTCTCGTCGAACATGGACGAGTCCGACATCGAGTCCTCGAGCTGTGCGCCGGCCAGCGTGCTGCTGCTCCCTGCGGGCGAGAAGTCGAGGTGCCGGGTGATGGCGAGCAGATAGATGATGGTCTTGAGCACGCCGTCGGGAACAAGCTCACGCTGGACCAGCTCTTTGAGGTTGCAGCGTTCGTCGCGCACCACACGCACGAGACGGCGGGCATCGCCCGTGAAGCCGAAGCGGCGCAGGTTGACGTCGGCCCGCACCATGAAGGGTGACTCGCCAATTCGCTTGAGGGTGTGCTCCTGCCAGCCCCCCATCTCGTCGTGCTGGCTGAGGCCGGCCCAGAGCACGCGTAGGGTGTCGATCCGTACCCCGGTGGGCAGGTCGGCGAAGACCTCCACCTTGGGCTCGAAGCGCCACGTCGCGTCGGCGGAGATCTCGAAGTAGCGCGTGAGGCGCTTGAGGATCTGCAGCACGAGTGCCCGCTGGAGGGTCTTGTCGTCGATGAGCTTGGCGTCGGCGAGGGCCTGGCCGAGCAGGCCTCCCTCCTGGAGTGCGGTCTCCAGCTCGTTGGCCATGACCACGCCGGCCTCGACCACGATCTCGCCGAGGCGGGCATACTCGTCTGGGACGAGCACCCGGCAGACGAGTCCGCGGTCGAGCTGGAGCAGGTGCTTTTGGTCGTCCTTCGTGAAAAGGGCGAGCGTGCCCGTCCAGCGCTTGTCTAGCGCCCGGATCAGCAGCAGCGCAAAAGAGATTTGCTCGAAGCTGCCACTCTCATTGGGCGGCTGCGAAGACACGGAGAGACCATACCATGGTGTCGGGCTCCGGGGTGACCGCTATGGTGAGCCCATGCCGAGCGGACACATCCTGGTCGTCGACGACGAGGTCTCAATCCTGTCCACGCTGAAAACCACCCTGTCCATAGAGGGTTACGGCGTAGACGTCGCCGACCGCGTGGCCACCGGCTGGGAGCGAATTCAGCGGGGGAGCTACGACCTGGCGCTCTTCGATGTGGCCCTACCCGACGGGGATGGGGTGAGCCTTCTCGAGCGCGCTCGGCAGGAAGGCCACGACATGCCCGTCATCATGATGAGCGGCCACGCCACCATCGATGCGGCCATTCGCGCGACCCGGCTCGGCGCCACGGACTTCCTCGAGAAGCCGTTATCTACTGACCGCCTGCTCGTCATCATCGACAACACCCTCCGCCTCGTGCGGGCCGAAGCTGAGGCGCAGGAACTCCGAACCCGCACCGGCGTTGGCTCGGAGCTCATCGGCTCGAGCAGCGCGATGGACAAGCTGCGGGAGCAGATCGTGCGCGCCGCCCGCGCAAAGGCCACGGTCGTCATCCGCGGCGAGCGAGGCACCGGCAAGGAGCTGGTCGCCCGCGCCATTCACCGCGCCTCGCCTCGCGCCGAGGGTCCCCTCGAGAAGATCAACTGCGCTGCCGTGCCGAGCGAGCTCATCGAGAGCGAGCTCTTCGGTCACGAGGCGGGCGCCTTCACCGGCGCCACCAAGCAGCGGCGCGGCAAATTCGAGCGGGCGAGCGGAGGCACGCTCTTCCTCGACGAGGTAGGCGACATGCCCCTGGCCATGCAGGCCAAACTGCTGCGGGTTCTGCAGGAGCAGGAGCTCGAGCGGGTGGGCGGCAACGAGACCATCGACATCGACGTGCGGGTCGTCGCGGCCACCAACCGCAATCTGGAGGAGGCGGTCCAGGACAATGCCTTCCGGGCCGACCTCTACGATCGTCTCAACGTCCTCCCCCTGTTCCTGCCTCCGCTGCGCAATCGTCGCGACGACATCCCGGAGCTTGCCCGCGCCTTCCTCGTCCTGGCTTGTCGCAACAACGATCGGCCGGAGATGACCCTCACCGACCGCGCCATCGGCGCCCTCTCGGCCTACTCCTTTCCCGGCAATGTTCGCGAGCTCCGCAACCTCATCGAGCGGCTCGTCATCCTGACCCCCGACGACACCATCGACGAAGATGATGTGGAGACCGGCCTCGGGACCGGTCTCGGAGCGCGCTCAGCCGGCCTCTACCGCCCCGGCGTGCCGTACAAAGTCATGGTGGAAGAAGCCGAGCGCAGCATCCTCGAAGCCGCCATCGCGGCCCACGACGGTCAGATGGCAGCCACGGCCCGCGCGCTCGGGCTCGAGCGGAGCCACCTCTACAAGAAGTGCAAGAGCCTCGGGCTGCGCGACGGCTGACCTAGAGCCCCACCCCGGGGCCCTGCTTCTTCGCCTTGTTGCGGACGCGCCGCTCCATGCGTTTGGCGAGAGCTTCGGCATTGGCCGCGTAGTCGTCTCGCTTCAGCCCGCGGTAGCCCTCGGCCATCATGCGGTAGATCTTCGCCGCCTGGGCGGGCTTGGGGTTCGCCTTGATGGCACTGTTGAGCTCGAAGATGGCCGAGATGTGCTTGCCGGTTCGGGCGAGGGCGCGCGCGTAGAGGTAGTGGGTCTGAGGGTTCATGACGTCGAGGTAGATCGATGACTCTCCGACCTCGACGGCGTCTTTCCACTCGCCGCGCTTGACGAGTGCCTTCATCAGCAGACCGTAGACTTGGCGGTCGTGCTGCTCGAGCTTGGCCAGCTCGCGAAGAGCCCAGAGCTTGCCCTGCTCGTTTTTTTGCTTGTTGGACAGGTCGTAAAGGGCCTGCAATGGCTCGGCCTGCGAGGGGTCGAGCTCGTGGGCCGCCATCAGGTGGGTGCGCATCTGGTCCCGCTTCTTGCTCATCTCGGCGAGGTCCGCCGCCTTCATGCGTACGGCGTAGCCGTCGTGACCATCCTCGATGAGCCCCTTCACCGTCTTGTGGGCGGCTTCGTTCTTCTTCTGCATCAGCTGCAGGCGCAGCTCGAGGTAGCGAGGCCCGGGAGCCTCGGGAAACTTCTGCCGCGCCAAGACCAAGGTCGACATGGCCTCAGCCTTCTTCCCCGACGAGAGCAATCCGAGGGCGAGCCGCGCGAGCGCATCGGGGTCGTCCGGATCCTCGGCGACGGCCGCCCGTGCCTTCTCGAGCGAAGATGGCGGCCGCAGGTCGGGGACGAACTGCTCGTCGTAACGCTTCAGGCGCTTCTTGAGCCAGGCATTGAAACGTCGGTCGAGCTCGTCGGCGCTGATCCCGAGCACCTCCGGCACGATCTCCTCGGTGCGCTTGCCGGTACCCCAGAGCGGGAGGAGCTCGGCGATCTTCTCGAAGCCGAAGGTCTCGGCGATGAAGACCTGGATCTGGCTCGCCGCGAAGTAGGCCATCGTCACGTCTTGCGGGGAGTCGACGTGCGTGAAGGCGCGGTTGAAGCTCGCGACCTTCGGGATCTTCCCCTCCTTGAGGCCATGGTAGAGCGCGAGGTGCTCCTCCCGGCGCCATTCGTCCCGGCGAATGATGGTCTCGTACTCAGCCAACCCCTCGGTGAACCAGCGCGGCACGTGGCTCTTGCTGCCTTGGATGTGGAACACGTGCGCGAGCTCGTGCCAGAGGATCATCCCCCAATTGAACTGGCCGGCGCTCGGCGACAGCGCCGCGAGGGTCTGCCCGAAACACACCCCCTGAATGCCCACGTTCGGCAGTCCGCTGGTGCGAATGCTGAAGGACTGCGAGTCGGCGTAGAGCTCGATACCGACGGGCGTCTTGGGGGTAAAGCCGTAGCGCTTCACCATGCTCCCCCACGCCTCCTCCAGCATCTGGGGCACATATCGCTCGAGGACGGCCTTCTCGCCGTTGTGGTACCGGATGCGGAAGGTGGTCCCGTCGACCGTGGTGTATTGCTTGGGGATCGTCTCTTCGTAGAGGTTGAGCGTGTTGTAGACGCGGACGTTGAACTCGTCGCGACGCCAGGCCTTCTGCAGCTGCTCGAAGCCCTCCTTCTCCTTGCCGTCCCGAATGAGGTTGAAGCCGAGCTGCGCGTAGGCCTTGGCGTCCTGGGGGTCGAGCTTCACCGCCTTCCGCATCATCTTCACGATCTCCGCGTAACGATGCTCCCAGGAGGCGTAGGTGCCGACGATGCCGTAGAAGCGGCTGTAGGTCGGGTTGAGGGCGAGGACGCGTTTCTCGAAGGCCTCGAAGCCCGCACGGTCGTCGGCGAGAAAGCGCGTGGCCGCCTTCATCGCGAGCAACTCGAGATTGTCGGGGTCGACCTTGAGCGCCTTGTCGAGGGTGGCGTCGGCCCCCTCGATGTCGAGCACGCGCAGGGCGAGCCCCGCGCGCACCACGTGAGCCTCGGCGAGGTTTGGATCGATCTTCAACGCCTTCTCGATCTCCTCGTCCGCGGCCGCGAAATCGAGAGACGACTCGAGCTTGACCTCGGCCACCATGACCCGCACCCGTGGGTCGTTGGGGGCGAGCGCCATCGCCTCGGAGGTGACCTGGCCCGCGCTCCCCGGGTTGTACTTCTCGAGGAAGAGCTCGGCCCGACCGAGGAGCGTCTCGACCCGCCGCTTTCCGCCCGCTTTCTCGGCCTCGTCGTAAGCGCTGTTGGCGTCTCGGTGGGCACGCATCAGATGGGCCGCGCGGGCCACGAGGGTGAGCCCTTCGGCGTCATCGCTGTCGATGACGTCGCGGTTGTAGGCCCGGATGAGATTCATCAGAACCTGCTCGCCCTCACTGCGCTCGCCCTTCTGGATGAGAAGCTCCCCGAGCATGAGATGAGCGCGGTGGGCGAGGCTGTCGGACTCGAGCTTGCGCAGCAGGTCGATGGCCTCGTCCCGCTTACCGCTGCGCACCAGCGCCTCGGCGTACCACGGCCCCACCAGACGCTTGCCCGCGTCGCCGTAGGCCTTGGCCTTCTTGCCCTCCTTCACGGCGCCTTCGTAGCGCCCGGTCCAAAGCAGCCACCGAGTACGCAGGTAGTTCTGCTCCAGGCTCTGCTTCTTGACCTTGTCGAGGTAATCCCCGGCGAGCTCGTAGTTGCCCGTGGCGAGCGCTCGGCGAGCCTCGGTCAGGTTGGCGTCCTCCGCGTAGGAGGGCGCGGTCGCGAGGAGTGTCGCGCCGAGCGCGAGAGCAGCAGCGAACCTTCGCATGTTTGGAGCCTAGATCGCGGCCGCGCCCGGGTCGACTGGCGCGGTCGCACTCAAAGGAGACGGCGCGCGACAGCTTCGAGGGCATCGATGAAGCCCGGTCGGGTGTCCATGGGCGGCATCCGCTCGAGCTGGCTGAAACCCATGCCGAGGGCCTTGTCCTTGGCCTCCACGTCGATGTCGTAGAGCGTCTCGACGTGCTCGGCCACGAAGCCGATGGGCGCCATGAGGAGGCGCTCGATACCGGCCTCGCGGAGACGTTCGAAGGTCTCGTCCAAATCGGGACCGAGCCAGTCGCCGCCGCCCATGCCCTGGCTCTGGAACGCGATCCGGGTCTCGTCGCGCGTGACCCCGCGGCGGTCGAGCTCGGCCGTGACCGCCGCGGCCATGGCTTTGAACTGGGTCTCGTAGGGATCGCCCATGGCGATGACTCGCTTGGGCAGGCTGTGGGCGCTGAGCACGATGGCGAGCCGCTCGTGGGTGCCGAACCGGCCGTGAGCCTCGGTGATGGCGTCCGCAAAGGCCCCGACCAGCGCGGGCTCCTCACCGTAGCTGGGCGCCTCGAGCATCTCCATGTCCAGCTCACCCGCGGCCTCCGCGACGACTTTATTGTAGATCTGGACCGACTGCGGCGCGAGCGGCAGAGACAGCACACGACGGATCCCCGCCTCGTGGAGTGGCTTCAGCACCTCGGGGGGATAGGGGTGCCACAGGCGGGCTGCGGCCCGGCAGGGGATGCCGAGACGCGCCTCGAGCGCCTCGGCCTGACCGTGGGAGATCCGCATCAGCGGTGAGCCTCCAATCTGCTCAAACCGGTCGGTGACCTCATGGATCACCTCCTCGGGGGCCGGACGCCCGCGTCGGATGTTGTTCACGAAGGCGGGG
>JGI12210J13797_10370781_pt1 | contig 15170 bp, 16 predicted proteins | sample ElkSlonscriptome_3_FD_13797 | JGI IMG/M metagenome (IMG submission 13797)
AGTGTTGGAGACGGCAGAGCGTACGGTGGCGACCAGCCCTCAAGAAGAAGAGCATATGCGATCGCTGGTGTCGGTGACGGGCAATGTGGTGGTGATTCCCTGCGGCACAGACATCGAACATTTTGGCCAGGTTTCGCGGCAGGCGGCACGCCAGAACCTAGGCATTGCGCCAGACGCCAAGCTCGTATTCTATATCGGGCGCTTTGACCGTCGCAAGGGCATTGAAACTCTAGTGCGAGCGGTAGGCCAGTCGATGTTTCGAGATGACCCTGCTTTCCGGCTGATCATCGGCGGCGGCAGCCGTCCGGGCCGCAGCGATGGCCAAGAGCGCGATCGCATTGGAGGCATCGTGGAAACTTTGGGACTGAGAGATTGCACCACCTTTCCAGGCCGCATCTCAGATGAGGACTTGCCGTCATACTATGCTGCTGCTGACCTCTGTGTTGTGCCCAGCCACTACGAACCCTTCGGGCTGGTGGCTATTGAAGCCATGGCGTCCGGAACGCCGGTTGTCGCCAGCAGAGTTGGGGGGCTCCAGTTTACCGTCACCCATGAGGAGACTGGCTTGCTTGCCCCTCCCAAAGATAACGCTGCCTTTGCCGCTGCTATCGATCGCATTTTGAAGCATCCTGACTGGCGCGATCGCCTAGGGCAGTCGGCGCGGCGGCGGGTGGCAGACCACTTTAGCTGGGATGGCGTCGCCCGCCAGCTCGATCAGCTTTACGGTGAGGTTATCGATGCCGCCGCTCTCCCGGTGGAAATGCCGGTATCGGGACGCTCAGTTGAAGCCTAGGTAGCCGAAGGCCAGTTTCTGCTTAAGAGATGAGACTGGCGAGAGGACAATGATACATTTGTTGCAACACAGCATCTTGTGCTACGATAGCAAATAAAAAATAGCACCTTCACGGATCTTCACGGAATAGACGTCGTGTCAATGGGCAACTGTCAATGGGCAAAGTGTTAGTGCTCAATGCCTCTTATGAGCCACTGAATATTACCAGCTGGCGAAGAGCTATTGTGCTTCTTATCAAAGAAAAGGCGGAGCAGATTGAGCATCTCGATCGTCACGTCTATCCAGATTTTCCCCTTCCTACCGTCATCCGCCTACGCCACTATGTGCGCGTTCCCTACAAAGACATTCCGCTCACCCGGAGAAACATATTGCATCGCGATGCCCATGCTTGTCAATACTGCGGCTATGCCGGGGACGAGCTGACCCTCGACCACGTCGTGCCGCGATCGCGAGGCGGGGTGGATTCTTGGGAAAACATTGTGACGGCCTGCGTGCGCTGCAACGTGAAGAAGGGTAACCGGACCCCTAGAGAAGCCAGCATGCTAACGCGGCATACGCCCCGTAAACCACACAGCAGCCTCTACTTTGAACTAACTAAGCATGTCAAGAGTGGTTCCCATGCAGAATGGCAAAAGTACGTCATTGGCCTGTAGCCTCACCTAAGCTAACCGGCGCTAAACGATAGATTCGGTAGATTCGGTTCAAGTAGGGTTCCCTATATGATCCTTTAATGGGATGCATGCTCGACGAAAGTGTTGGACAGTAGATGTAGGACTATGGGCCTATGCCTATCCCGCCGGATGGTATCTCCACATAGCATTCCTACAGCTCGAGCTTGTCTGCAACAACAAAAACGATCTACAGCTATGACGGATTCAGCGCCTTTCGATTCCTCGATGTCAGCATCGCCACAAAATGGGTCGCTGAGCGATAGTCAACCCCAGCCCAACCGAAAATCCTCCTCCGGTGCCCGGAGACCTTCCGATAAAACTAAGGCTGCCGAACTAGCTTCGGTTCTAGAGCGCCATCGCGGGGAGCGCCATCTCGTTGTGCTTCAGGACTTTCCGGATCCCGATGCCCTATCATCTGCCTGGTCGTACACGCTGATTGCGCGCACCTACGACATCCGCTGTGAAATGGTGTACGCGGGTACCTTGAGCCATCAGGAGAACATCGCGCTGGTAAAGCTCACGGGGCTCACGCTCAAACGCTGGACGCTGCAGTCCGCCAAGCAAAAAGATCTGTCTCTCTATCGCGGCTGCGTGTTCATTGATAATCAGGGCACGACAACCCAGCTCTGGCCCCTGCTGCAAGAGGCCGATATTCCCACGATCGCCCTGATTGACCACCATGCCAGCCAGGGCGATATAGAGGCTGAACATATCGATTTGCGCTCCCACACCCGAGCAACCGCGACGATTTTGACCCAGTACTTCCAGGCCGGTCTCCTGCAGCTCGACAGCGGCAATAGCGAGCATGTCAAATGTGCTACGGCCCTGATGCATGGGCTGCGATCTGACACCAACCAGCTGCGCCAGGCTCAGGAAGAAGAGTTTTTGGCCGCAGGCTATCTCAGCCGCATTTATGACCCGCAGCTGCTCAACGCTATTTTGCAGGCCTCGCGATCGCGACGGGTGATGGATGTGATTGAGCGATCGCTGCGCAATCGACTGCTGCAAAACAGCTTTTCTATCGCCGGGGTGGGCTATCTTCGCTACGATGACCGGGACGCGATTCCCCAAGCGGCAGACTTCTTGGTGACAGAAGAAAATATTCATACGGCCCTCGTCTACGGCATCGTCCATGACGAAGACGAAGAGCTAGAGCTGGTCATCGGTTCTCTACGCACCAACAAACTGACCCTCGATCCCGATGAATTCATCAAAGAGGCCTTTGGCCAAGATACTCAAGGGCGATTTTTCGGAGGCGGCAGAGCCATGGCCGGGGGCTTCGAGGTCCCCACAGGATTTTTGTCTGGGTTCAACGAAAACAGCAAATACACCAAGATCAAGTGGGAAGTCTTTGATGCCCAGGTGAAGCAAAAGCTGCTGCGCCTGGTGGACCCTGACGACAGCGTGATTCAGACCAGCTAGCCCCAGCTGCCGCAGCCACCCTAGCTAGCGATCGCCAGGAGGGGAACCTGCTGCGGTAGGATACTGATCTTTAGCAATGGCGTAAAGCCTCAAAGTGGCGTGAAGGGTTATGGCCAAATCTTCTGTAGGTCGGTCGCTGTGGCCATCGTGGCAAGGGCTTTTCTCCCTGGTCCTGTTCGCATTCATGTATGGCCCTATTGCCGTACTAGCCGTCTACAGCGTCAACGCCTCGCGATATGGCGCTGTGTGGGAAGGGTTTAGCCTGGTGTGGTATCGCCGCATGTTGAGCGATACCAGGCTGCTGTCATCGCTACAGGACAGCCTTACGGTTGCGGCAGTAGCGGTGCTTATTTCTGCTGTGATTGGCACCATGATGGCGGTTGGGCTGGCACGCTATCAATTTTTTGGCAAAGGGCTGTATCGAGGGGTTTCGTATCTGCCCTTGATTGTGCCTGACATCACGATCGCAGTCTCGACGCTGATTTTTCTAGCCACCATGGCAGTGCCCCTCAGCCTCTGGACCATCATTGCGGCACATACGGTGTTTTGCTTGGCCTACATCGCCGTTGTGGTATCTACGCGGCTGTCCAGCATCAACCCCAACCTCCAGGAAGCTGCTCTAGATCTGGGGGCTACGCCTCTGCAGGCGTTCATCAAGGTGCTGCTCCCGGAGCTGATGCCGGCTATCGTGTCTGGCTGCCTTTTGGCCTTCATCCTCAGCCTAGATGACCTCCTGATTTCCAGCTTTACCTCTGGTGGTGGCGCAAACCCCTTGCCTATCGAGATTTTTAGCCGCATTCGGACGGGGGTCAAACCTGACATCAATGCCCTCAGCGTTGTGCTAATCCTCAGCTCTGGGGCTCTTGCCTTTGTGGCAGAGTATGTCCGCTACCGCAGTGTGCAGCGGCGATCGCACTGAGGTGGCGTTAGATCTTTGCCGGGATCATCCTGCGAATCTCGCCTGCGCTTCGGCGCTTCCGATGCGACGGGCGCGCGGTACCCCTGACGCACCGAAATACTTGCCACAACTCAGCCCATTCTCATCAGCATTTCAGGCAAATCCGCCATGATGTAGCAACTGTCCTGAGGCATTAAGTATTTGCGCGTCCAGTTGCCGACCCAACGTCGAATGTGGAGCCAGTCGCGATGTCCTCAGCAGCTGGGATAATGCAGTAGGTCTGTTTGCACTCAGGCCCAGAGCGCCGGATAGACCCTTGTCAGCAATGAAGGCCATGACTCGTATTTTGCAGCACAAGCTATTTTGGCTGGCGCTTTTGGTTGGTCTAGCGATCGCGCTCTACTGTGGCGCATTGCCTGTCTCCCTCGATCGCCATCAGCTCCAGGGTCACTTTCAGCATGGTGACTGGGGAGTTGTTTTCTTCATTGTGGCCCACATCATTGCGGCGGCGGTGGGGTTGCCCGGCACGCTGCTTGTGGTGGTGGGGGGCGGTGTCTTTGGGCTGCTTTGGGGGACGCTTTGGTCGGTGATTGGGGCCACCCTGGGGGCGATCGCCGCGTTTTATATGGCGCGCTACCTGCTGCGAGATTGGATAGAGCAACGATTCGCCAGGTCACGCCACCTGCGCCGACTCAACAGCACCATTGGCGCAAACAGCCTGGTCTGTGTCTTGGTCACACGCCTCGCCCCGGTCTCTCCCTTTAGTTTGGTCAACTTCTTGTTTGGCCTAACTCAAATTTCTCTTCGGCCCTATGCCGTGGGCACCTTGGTTGGCATCTTGCCCGGCACCTTACTCTACACCTGGCTCGGCATCACGGGCGTGGAGGTTATGCGCGGCGGCAGTATGATTCCCCTGGGTCTGGCGATCGCGGCGCTGCTGGGTCTGTCGGTCTTGCCCTCCCTAATGACATCCTCGCGACGTTAGCAAACCCATCAGGGTAATGGCTATGAATGGCTATGAACGACCATGAGCCTTGGCTTAAAATGGGGTTCTATGCCTCACAAATTGTTTTCATGTCCCAACCCTCAATTCAGGACTCTGCGTCTACCCCAGCGCCAGCTGATCTGGTCAATCACCCCGACAATCACCCCGATAATCAATATGGCGATCGCGCCATCGCTGAAGCAGCGCAGACCCTTGAGAAATGGCCCAGTCCATCTACCAATGCCTACGTTATTCACTTAGAGCATCCCGAGTTTACGGCCCTGTGTCCTCGGTCTGGATATCCTGACTTTGGCACCATTGTGGTGGACTACCAGCCCGCCGAATGGGTCGTCGAGCTGAAAGCATTCAAGCTCTACATCAATGGCTTTCGCGATCAGCGCATTAGCCATGAGACCGTCGTCAACCAGATCAGCGACTTTCTCTGGCACGAGCTACAGCCCGTTGGATTACGAATCATTGGCGATTTTACGCGGCGAGGCGGAATCAAAACCGTGATTACTGTAGGTCGAGGTAGCACGGATCTATTTGAACCCTATCGTGCTAACACCCTATAGGAGAGGCGCTAGCAATGGTTGACTATGCCAAGGCGATACAAACGGCACTGTACTGCAAAGAGATTTACCGCAGCTTTCCATCTGTGATGTTTCAGGACATTACAGATGAGCCCATTTTAATCAGCGAACGGGCTGAGGAGATGAGCATTGACACCCAATGTGCAATCTTGCTGAACGGGACAGCAGTCACCATCGTTTTCAGAGGCTCGGACTCGGACTATGACTGGGAGACCAACTTTGACACGGCTCAAGAGCGGGCAGAGTTTGACCGAAAGATTATCAAAGATGTGATTGTCGAGGAAGAGAGTCGAGAGCAAGACTATCCCTATGATGGCAAGAATAGTTCAGAGTCGCTGATTCATCGGGGGTTTACTGCCGCCTACTTTGCCGTCAGAGACCAGCTCCACGCTTACATAGATCGCCACGACGTCACCAGCCTTACCGTGACGGGGCATAGTCTGGGGGGAGCGCTGGCCACCCTCTGTGCGGTGGACATGCAGTACAACTTTGCAGATCGATTAGATAGTATCGAAGCCTATACCTACGGGTCACCAAAAGTTGGCAATCGCGGCTTTAGTGCGTCATACAACCAGCGCGTTCCCGACAGCTATCGAATTGTCAATGGGGTGGATATTGTTCCTGCCCTACCCCGCTGGTGGCAGGGAAAATACGTTCATGTGGCGCAAGAGATCCACATTGGCTCACGGTTCACGTTTAACTTTGTCCGTGCTCGCATCAAGGACCACGGTATTGCCAATTACATCACCGCTTTAAAGGCCATAGTCTCAAGTGAATAACGCTATAGCACCCGCAGGACGCTAGGGACAGCAGCGATCGCACTGCTCTGGCGAATCTGCTCAATGGCTGCCATGGCGTTTCCTTCCCGCACCTTATGAGTTACCACCACGATCTCGGCCAGCTGGTCCCGCAGGCCAATCTGCACCACAGATTCTAGGCTCACCTCATGGTCGCCGAATGCGGCTCCTAGCTGACCAATGACGCCGGGATGGTCGTTGGCCAAAAGCCGCACATAAAACCGGCTCACCGATTCTGATACCGGCGCGACGGTGTGGGTGTGGGTGTGGGTGTGGGACGGCGACAGCAGCGGGTCGAGCAGGGGCGTATTTGTTGCGGTGGTGACGCCGCTTTGACCAAGCTTCAGCAGTGCCGCAACATTGAGAATATCGGCAACAACAGCGCTTGCCGTAGGCCCAGCTCCGGCCCCCGGTCCGTAGAACATGATTTGGCCGACAGGATCGCCTTCTACCAAGATGGCATTGTATACATCGTTGACGCTGGCCAAGGGATGGCTCTGGGGCACCAAGGTGGGATGAACCCGCACCTGGAGCTGATCGCCGCTGCGGGTCGCGATCGCCAACAGTTTGACCACGAAATTTAGCCGTTCGGCATAGGCGATGTCGGCGGCGCTCACCTGACGAATGCCTTCGCAGTAGATGTCGTCTAGATTGACCCGGCCCCCAAAGGCCAAGGCGGCCAAAATCGAAATTTTATCTGCGGCATCGAGGCCATCGACGTCCGCCGTTGGGTCAGCTTCCGCATAGCCCAGGCGCTGGGCATCGGCCAAAATCGGGCCAAAATCTCCCCCCTCCTGCTGCATACGGGTGAGGATATAGTTGGTGGTGCCGTTGATGATGCCAATAATGGCGTGAATTCGGTTGGCACATAGGGAATGCTTCAGCGGCTCAATGACCGGAATGCCCCCGCCCACGGCAGCTTCCAGCAGCACGTAGACGCCAGCGGACTCAGCGGCGGCAAAGATTTCTTCGCCGTGGCGGGCAATCAGCGCTTTGTTGGCTGTGACCACATGCTTCCCATGGGCGATCGCCTGCAGCACGAGGGAGCGAGCCGGCTCTAGGCCGCCAATCACCTCCACGATGATATCGATATCCGGGTCGGCCACAATAGCCGAGAGATCCGTTGTGAGGATCTCGTCGCCAAGGTCTACCGGTCGCGGCTTATCGCGAGACCGCACCCCCACCCGACAGATTTTAATGTCTTGCAGCAGCGGATGCCGCCCTGCTGGATGCAGCAAAATATCCGCCGCACCTGCTCCGACGGTTCCCAATCCCAGTAATCCAACGTTGAATGCCACAGCCCAATCTCTTGTCAGCAGTACGTGGATCAATTGTAGGGCTTTGCCAGCCCCGAAGCGATTTTGGTAGAATCACGGGGGACTATAGGCTGACGAGGCAATTGCCCATGATGACGCGGGTACGCAACGCTATCAATATCACCATCAGCATTGTGCTGGTGGGGTTTGTCGGGCTGAGCCTGGTTCGCTTGGGGCTGTTTTGGCTGCACCAGCTAGGCTAAAGATACTCTGGAGTAATTCACTCTTTCATAACTGCAACTAACGACACCACAACTATGGCTGACCCCATCACCAAACCCGTAAGCGATCGCATCTGCACCCATATGAACGACGACCATGGTGAAGCCGTGCTGATGTACGCCAAAGCCCACGGCATTGAGAATGCGATCGCGGCCCAAATGCTCACCGTTGAGCCTCAGTTTATGACCCTGCTGGTGCAGACCGAGGATAAGACAGTGCCGCTGCAAATTCCGTTTGATCATGAGCTACAGGATTCAGAAGATGCCCACCAAACGCTGATTGCCATGGTCAAAACAGCGCGGACAAAGCTGGCTAAGTGACGCCAGCTTATCGACAAAATGCTAAGGGACATGGCATTGCCACGTCCCTTAGAAAACAACCTATCGAATATCACAGACGTATCTAAAAATGCCGCCGTGATTGATTCGAGTTAGTAAGTTTCAACATGCCAGCGGTGGGCTTTTTTCATCGCACGCTGGTACTCTTTCCAATCGATCCCCTCTTTTTCTGCCTCGGCAGCGAGCGCTTCGTCAATGCCGTCTTCCATGCCCTTGAGACCACAAATATAAGTGTGGGTCTTCTCGTCCTTGATCATGCTCCATAGTTCAGCAGCATGCTCAGCAACGCGGTGCTGAATATACATTCTGCCGCCGTCATCGTTCTTCTGCTCACGGCTGATAGCGTAGGTGAGGCGGAAGTTATCGGGATACTTCTCTTGGATACCCTCTAGCTCCTCTTTATAGAGGATGTTGGGTGTTGTTGGGATGCCAAAGATCAGCCAGGACTTACCGCTGTAGTCGTTGAAATCAGGGTTGAGCTTGCGCTCTTCGTCCTTGAACATCCGCCACAGATAGGCGCGGAATGGGGCGATTCCAGTTCCCGTTGCCATCATGATGACGTTGGCGTCTTCGTCATCGGGCAGCAGCATCTCTTTGCCTACCGGGCCAGTGATTTTGACCTCTTCTCCAACGGGCAGGTTGCATAGGTAGGTTGAGCATACCCCCTTCACCGTTTCGCCGGTGTCAGGGTCTTTATATTCCAGCTGGCGTACACAGAGCGAAACAGTATCGTCGTCTAACTTGTCGCCATGACGGGTTGAAGCGATGGAATAGAGACGCAGCTTGTGGGGCTTGCCCTTTTCATCAGTTCCCTCGGGAATGATGCCAATACTTTGACCCTCTAGATAGCGCATATCGCTACCCGAAACATCAAAGGTAATGTGCTGCACATCGCCAGAGCCTCCCTCACCCACGAGAGCATAATTCTCAGAGCACTTTCCTAACAGTGGGGTCTTAGGGCGATAGATATTGACTGGAATGTCTTTTTTTTCTTTTTTTTCTTTGGCTTGAGTCATCGATTTAGTTTTTCCTTGATCTGCTGTGCCACTGTCGCCTGTGCCACCCGTGCCGCCACCGCTGACCAAATCCTGCGTCACGCCATCATCCGTGATAGACCGAATGCTGACAATTTTTCCGCCCATCCGAGTGACTCGCTGCATCTCTTCATTCATCCGATTGTACGGAACAGTAATCAAGACGGTGCCGCTGCGACGAATGGGATAGTTCATGCGATCGGTGACGGAATTCTGACGCAGACCCTCCACCTCATAGACGAAGAGACGGCTGCCGTACTCCGTATTGGTAGAGTTTCCGCCTACTGCACTCGGGTTATACATAGCGTTATCCAAAAATGCCTTTACGTGCTGTACATTGAACTTGGTGTGACTCAATCGCCACGACCTATGCTCTTTTTGCCAGATGTTGCTGCACAATATTCTCTCGCATCGTCGAGAGATGAGACTCTGGCTATAGAGTAGTTTTCATTAGACTAGCATTGCAAAGCCACCCCAATAAAGTGGTTTCGATGCCGCACGTATCCGCATTTTAGTGATAACTCAAATTAGTTCGAGAATCCCTCGATCCTTCTCGATCTTCATGGTTTATTCCAAAATCGTTCGGTCGAGTTCGCTACCGTAAACACCGGCAACAGTGGCTTGGGACAGTAACAGGTCAACGCTACAAACAGTAGGTGGCCCATAGTTATACCTTAACAAAGCTAGAGCTTTAAGGCTGTTAGCAATGTTGCCGTTTGCAGGGAAATGGCCAAATTTGCCCAGAAAATATTGACATTTTGACCACTTGCAGCTGTGCCAGGAACTCTCGATCGGCATAGAAGCGATACTCGATTCGACTCGGAGGGCAACCTTGCCAATCTCAGCCCAAACAAGCCTTGTAGTGGGGATCGGCTTCTGGTAATATCAACCATGACGTTTAGTACTAAATACTTACGACGTATTAGTACAGGCCCTGTAAAATCCGGCTTATTCTTCGAGCTACTGACAAAGCTGTAGGTCGTTCTTGCTCAATGAGTTGTTCAATCAACTATGGGCGGGCGGATATATATGCGCTACTGCTGAACGTCGTCGTAGGTATGGAGTATGGGGTTTACAGGGAGGTTTAGGGCGATCGCGTCTAACCGATTGGTTCGTGTAATCAACGATGCTCCTGCTGGTATTGTGTGTGTAGTATCTTGCGCATTGCTTTGTGAGCTAGCTCACATAGGGCCGCTAGGAGGCTGAGGCGACTTTAGCTCAATCCTAGCTCCTAAGATAGATGCTTTGCAGTTGTTTCATAGTTTGTTCATAGTTTAGTAAGACTGTTTTGTTGAGGGAGCCTAATGAGTAAGCCAGATCGGGTGGTTTTGATTGGTGTTGCCGGAGACTCCGGATGCGGTAAGTCCACGTTCTTGCGCCGCCTAAGCGATATCTTCGGTGAAGAGTTCATGACAGTGATCTGTCTCGATGACTATCACAGCCTTGACCGTAAAGGCCGGAAGAAAGCTGGCGTGACTGCCCTGAATCCCAAGGCCAACAACTTTGATCTGATGTATGAGCAGATCAAAGCACTCAAGGCAGGGCAGGCTATCGATAAGCCAATTTATAACCACGAAACTGGTGAGCTTGACCCCCCGGAACGTGTTGATCCCAACCACGTCGTCGTTATCGAAGGGCTACACCCCATGTACGACGAGCGAGTGCGCGGTCTGCTGGACTTCAGCGTGTACCTCGACATTGGGGATGAGGTCAAGGTGGCCTGGAAGATTCAGCGCGACATGGCCGAACGGGGACATACCTACGAAGATGTCATTGCCTCTATCAATGCTCGTCGCCCTGACTTCGAAGCCTATATCGATGTGCAAAAGCAGTATGCCGATGTGGTCCTTCAAGTCCTTCCCACCAATCTGATTCCTGACGATAAAGAGCGCAAGATTTTGCGGGTGCGCCTGATCCAAAGAGAAGGTGTTGAGGGCTTTGAGCCAGTGTATCTGTTTGATGAAGGCTCAACGATCAATTGGACGCCCTGTGGCCGTAAGCTGACCTGCTCCTATCCCGGTTTCCGCATGTACTATGGCCCTGATGCCTTCTACGGCAATGAGGTGTCGGTGCTGGAAGTCGATGGCCAGTTCGACAAACTAGAGGAGATGATCTACGTTGAGAATCACCTCAGCAACACCTCCGCTAAGTTCTATGGGGAGATGACAGAGCTGCTGCTCAAGCACCGCGACTATCCTGGCTCCAACAACGGCACTGGTCTGTTCCAGGTGTTGGTGGGTCTGAAGATGCGCACGACCTATGAGCGCCTTACTGCTCAAAAGTCGCCGCTAGCCGCTAGCGCTTAGTCTCTATCCCTTGGCCATTGCTGGCTATGCGATAGATTGATCCCGAGAGACACAGTACTGCCGTGATAAGGGTCCTGCGATCGCGCCATTGAGTGCCGACGTTCGGACCTTTCGCAGGTGCTGTGTTTTTGGTTTGGCGATGGTATGTCTTTGCGTCATACCGTTGCGCCACACTATGAGAGATTTGTTACGACTGCCGGAATCGTTCACCAGACCAATTTTTTTATGGATGTCAAAGCTGCTGTTGCATTGGAATCCGGAGCGCCGCTTACCCTAGAGACGGTTCAGCTTGAAGGCCCCAAAGCCGGAGAGGTGCTGATTGAGATCAAGGCTACTGGCGTCTGTCACACCGATGCTTATACTCTGTCTGGCCGGGATCCAGAGGGCCTTTTCCCCACAATTTTGGGCCATGAGGGAGCGGGGGTTGTGGTAGAAGTTGGGCCAGCGGTCACCAGCCTCAAGCCAGGTGACCATGTGATTCCCCTCTACACGCCGGAATGTCGCCAGTGCGAGTATTGTCTCAGCATGAAGACCAATCTCTGCCAAGCGATTCGAGGCACCCAGGGAAAGGGAATCATGCCTGACGGCACCAGCCGCTTTTCTCTAGGAGGCAAGCCGCTGTATCACTACATGGGTACCTCAACGTTTGCCAACTACACCGTGCTGCCCGAGATTGCTGTGGCCAAAATCCGGGAAGATGCGCCCTTTGAAAAGGTCTGCTACATCGGCTGCGGCGTGACCACAGGGGTGGGAGCCGTGATCAACACGGCCAAGGTGGAGCCGGGAGCCAACGTAATTGTGTTTGGCCTAGGGGGAATTGGCCTCAACGTGATTCAAGCCTGCCGCATGGTGGGGGCCAACCAGATCATTGGCGTGGACATCAACCCAGACAAAAAGGCGATCGCCGAGTCCTTTGGCATGACTCACTTCGTCAACCCCAAAGAAGTAGAGGGCGACCTGGTGCCCTATCTGGTGGAGCTAACCGGGGGCGGTGCGGACTATACATTTGAATGCGTGGGCAACGTGCGCCTGATGCGCCAGGCCCTAGAAGCCTGCCATAAGGGCTGGGGGGAGAGCGTCGTCATCGGCGTGGCGGGGGCGGGGGAAGAAATCAGCACCCGTCCGTTTCAGCTAGTGACGGGGCGCGTGTGGCGCGGGTCGGCCTTTGGCGGCGCGAGGGGCCGCACCGATGTGCCCAAGATTGTGGACTGGTATATGGACGGTAAGCTCAATATCGACGACCTGATCACCCATGTGATGCCGGTGGAGCAGGTGAATGACGCGTTTGACTTGATGCACAAGGGCGAATCGATTCGTACGGTTTTGACCTTTTAATTTGATCTGCTAGTCGCAACCTTATGCTTACTCTACGTAACGAATACGCCTGCTTTGATGGGACGGTGGGCTTCTATAGCCATACCTCTCAGCTGTGTCACAGCAAAATGAACTTCTCGGTTTATATTCCGCCCCAGGCCAAAGCGGGACCGGTGCCGGTGCTGTATTTCTTGTCGGGCCTGACCTGTACGGAGGAGAACTTTACCACCAAAGCTGGGGCTCAGCGCTATGCCGCCCAGCGGGGCATCATGCTTGTCGCCCCTGATACCAGCCCTCGCAATACCGGCATCTCTGGGGAAAACGAGACCTGGGACGTAGGCAGCGGAGCAGGGTTCTATGTCGATGCCACCACTGACCCCTGGCGCAAGCATTATCAGATGTACAGCTATGTCACTGAAGAATTACCCCGTCTGATTCAGGCCAATTTTCCGGTGAACGACCGCGCCAGCCTCTGCGGCCATTCTATGGGGGGGCATGGCGCTCTAGTGTGTGGCCTGCGTCACCGCGATCGCTATCGGTCTATTTCGGCGATCGCCCCTATTGCTGCGCCGATGCAGTGCCCTTGGGGCCAGAAAGCCTTTGGGCTATATTTAGGGGAATATGAGGCAGACTGGCGGGCCTATGACGCCAGCGAAGTGGTGCGGATGCAGCAGCACGACTACCCCATTTTAATTGACCAGGGGGAGAGCGATTCCTTTTTGGCCCAGGGGCAGCTACTGCCTGAGGTGTTCGAAGCGGCCTGTCAGGAGGCCAATCAGCCTCTCACCCTGCGCCGACATACCGGGTATGACCACAGCTACTATTTTATTGCGACGGTGATTGGGGATCATATTCATCACCATGGGGACGCCCTGTATCGGTAGGGCCGTTTTATAAAATGGCCGTTTGTTCCTGACGATGGCTGGTTAACTACGCTAAGGTTGAGACGCCTTATCGCTAATATCCCATCGCTAACGTCACCACAATGGCCCATACCCTCAAACATTATCCATTGGCCCCCGACATCACCCACAATGGCGATCGCCACGGCCTCTCCGTCTCCGGGCGACCGCTAGATTTTTGCCTGCTGGCGGTGTGCTCTTGCCTGCTGAGCCTCATGTGCCACCAAACTGGCGGCGTGGCGTCGCAAACGGTAAGGGCTGCGACGGCGACACCGCCCCAAATTGATTTTGTGATCAAGGCCGGTCTGGCCACCGTTCCGCGTCAGGACACCGAGGTGTCGGAAGAGGATGAGGCCTAGCGGGTGCCGCCAGATACTTTATGACTGGGGCAGGGTGGCGCTGAGATCGAGCGGTCTAGCCAGCCTGTGGCCTGCTGTAGCCGGGTGAGAGCTTCGTCGGGTTGATCATTGAGGAGATGAATGAGGGCGATCGCGGTCTGTTCTTGGGCGCGGGCGGTGCGGTTGCTTTTGAGCCGGTGCCAGTCTTGGGGCAAAATGGCCAGCCGTTCGGCCAGGGCCTGGGCCAGGGCGGTGGTGTCTACATCGGCGAGGCTGCGGCTTTGGTCGGTGGTGAGGGTTTCGGTGAAGAGGGGCTGGGTCATGGTGCTGGTGGGGTTATGTTGCGGCAGGGTTATAGAATGATGCGGTATTCACAGTCTATCAATACCGACTGGTCTTTTCCCGAGAGCGCGTAACATCATGGCATCTCCCAATCCGCCATCGAAGCAACCCGAGAACGTGAACCGCACGGTGGGTGAGATAGACGGCATTGGGGATGAGCTTGAGGCGGCGTTGGCCCAGACTGAGCGGCAGCTGCAGGAGTTGCGCGATCGCTACAGCCAAGTGACGGCGGCGCAGGGGGAGCAGCAGGCGCTGCGGGCGCAGCAGGGCCGGGTGCAGCATGAGCTGAAGCAGCACCGTACGGCGGCGTTGAAGCAGGAGCTGGCTCAGGTCAAGGGGCGGATGGATGAGCTGGAGCTGGTGTTGGAGAGTCAGCTGTTTTCTTGGGGAAGTTTGAGTGAGCCGTTTTGGCAGGCGGTTCGGTTTGGGGGGCTGGGCTTGGTGGTTGGCTGGTTTTTGCGGGCGATGGTGGTTGGGTGATAGGGGGGGCGTCGGGGCGGGTTTTGCAGCAGCGCCTCGGAATAAGCCAAAACGATGATACTAAACCCGCCCGTCCGGCGAGAGATTATGGCTGCTCAGCGAGTTCTTTAGCTCGCGCTTCAGGATCAAGGTCGAGGTCGGGGTCAAGTTCTTTGGCGGCTTTGAATTTGGCGATCGCCTTCTGGATCTCGCCTTGTTCAGCAAGTGTTTCTCCGTCCTCAATTAGTGTTTGGCTTTTAGCAAGGTTGTGAGCCTCAGCCTTTGGATCGATGTCTAAATCGGGATCCCAAGCAAGAACTTGTTTAAAGAAGGCTATGGATTGTTGCGTATTGCCATTGCGAGCTAAGTCTCGTGCTTGGTTAGCGAGTTGGGGTGCAGCAGCAATGCCTAAATCAGGATTATGTTGTTGACAAATCTCC
>JGI12210J13797_10411523_pt1 | contig 15169 bp, 10 predicted proteins | sample ElkSlonscriptome_3_FD_13797 | JGI IMG/M metagenome (IMG submission 13797)
ATTGACATGGCATATCAATCAATTATTCAAACCCGCCGAACCCTGGTAAATGCGGGCTGATTGCTCAGGCGAAAGCCACTTTGCCCCCGGAAAATGGACTGGAGGCATCTCATCCAGTTCAGGTTTGTACGACGGAATTTGGCTTTGGGGCGGTAGATACGAGTGGCTTGTCGGGTCGTAAGCATGGACATCGCCAGACTCGATGTTGTAGACCCAGCCGTGCAGAGTGAGCTTATTTTGATGCAGGCGCGAGTGAATGACAGGATAGGTCTTGAGATTTTCGAGCTGAGTCAGCACGTTTTCGGCGATCGCCGTATCCATTAGGTCATCGCCTTGGCGATCAGAGTAGTTTTCGATGATGAGGCGACGAGTGGCTTCGGCATGTTGTAACCATTCGTAGACCAAAGGCATTTCGTCCCGCAACTTTTCCTTTTTCAGCAGCCCTTTCATGGCTCCGCAGTTGGAATGTCCGCACACGACAATATGCTCAATGCTGAGGGCGTGGATGGCGTATTCGACTGCTGCGCCTTCACCTCCATTGGCTGCGCCGAAGGGAGGAATAATATTGCCCGCGTTGCGAATCACGAAAATATCGCCCACTTTCGATTGCGTGATGAGGTTGGGATCGACTCGTGAGTCAGAGCAGGTGATGAAGAGAACACGAGGATGCTGATCGTGGGCAAGCTGCTCAAACAGTTCGTGGTTTTCACTGAAATAGTCAGCTTGAAACTCGTGGAGACCTCGAATGAGCTTTTTCATAGTAGAGTGAGTCGCGAATGAAGTGAGAACGTTTGCCAGCCTTTCACCCCTCAGATTATCACTCTGTGTTGGGGCTACGTTAGTATTCTGAGTTTGTTTTCTCGAAAAGCAGGCTCTGCTCTCTGGGTAAAACGTTTTTCGGCGTTGCGAAATTGACGAATGATATAGAACCTACCAATCCACCCATTGCCCGCTGTACGGGCATGGCAATGCAATGCTCCTCCGAAAAACATTCGCCAGTTGGCAATCTCCGTTTTTCCGATGCAGCAAACATCATGCGACGGGTAGCGTGAATTCGAAGATTGTGCCCTGGTCTGGAACGCTTTGTAGCTCAATAGTGCCGCCATGAGCTGCGATGATTTGACGACAGAGATAAAGCCCGAGGCCAATTCCTGGGCTCCGACGGTGAGCTGAGCCGCGCTGATAGGCTTCAAATAGCTGAGGCTGTTCGTTTAAAGGAATGCCGTTGCCGTTGTCCTTAATCCAGCAGTGGAGAAATGAGGATTGTGCTTGAGCGGCGATCGCCACTTCGGTTCCAGGAGGATTGTGCTTGATGGCGTTGGTAATGAGGTTTTCGAGCACGCGCCACAGCTGATCGGCATCTCCCAACACCTGGGGTAGAGTCTCTGAAACTTGAACCCGGATCTGCACCTGATATTTGTTGAGCAATGGCTCTAGATCTTCAATCACGCTAGTCACGACGGTCTGAAAATGAAGTGGTTTTCGATGCAGGACTAAGCTAGGAGCGGAAGCAGGAAATTCTGGGATTGAGGATGAAGTCGAACTCAGGAACTCGGCAGCCGAATCATGGTTGCCGGAGTGGATATCTAACAGAGAGTTGATGAGATTGAGCTGACGCTGAGCACTCTCATTCATGCGCTCCAAAATCGAACGCGACACTGCTACTGAATCAGGGGGAGAAGTATCAGGTGCTTCTGGAGCGATATCTGCATCGGGAGACGCGGCGTCAGAACTGAGCAGGCTTTGAAGCACCATCAGCATCCCCGTGACTGGATTTTTTAGGTCGTGAGATACGGCTCGCATCATTAGCTGGAGCGATCGCTCAACCTGTTGCCGTTCCTCGATTTCAGTCTGGAGCTGCTGATTTTGAGCTTGCAACTGCTTTTGCAATGTGTGGAGCTTGAGGTGAACCCTGACCCGTGCGAGAACCTCCTCTGCCTGAATCGGTTTAGTGATGTAGTCTACGCCACCCATCGATAGTCCTTTAATTTTGTCTACGCTGTCATTCAGCGCCGACATAAAGATGATGGGAATGTCTTGGGTGCCTGGGTCGGCTTTCAGTCGCTGACAGGCTTCAAACCCATCGACTCTGGGCATCATCACATCCAGCAGGATCAGGTCTGGCTTGATGTATTGAACCTGCTCTAGAGCAGCGGCTCCGTCTTCCGCAACCAGCAGGCGAAATTCAGCATGGTTGAGAATCTCAAACAGCACGCCTAAGTTAGTCGGATTATCCTCGACGAGGAGTAGCGTGTAGGTTGGATGGGATACAGAGATCGCTGGAGTCGTTAGGTCTTTGCTCTTCATAGGAGGTATGGGCAGGAGGCTCGGCATTGTCACAAAGTCGTTGAGGGTGCATCAAGTAAATCACGAATCTTTCGGACTTGGAATGTTTTTGCGAGCGATCGCACTTCATGAACAAACGGCTTCAGGTCGGGATTCTCTCTCTCCAAATCTTCAAGTCGCGTCATGATGCCCTGAATATCTCCAATCCGAGCCAGATCCGCCAAGAGGGCAATTTCTTCTGAGGCGGGTCGTGCGGTGATGACGTGACCATTCGGCTCGGGTTCGAACAAGCTCTCTAATGAAGCATCAGAGGAATCAACAGGTCTGGGACTCAGAGGCAACCATGGGTTGACGTGCTTTGCTGGTGTTTGTAGTGGCTGGGATGATTTTGACGAAGACGGAGACTCGTCTGGAGACAAAAGACGGCTTTGGGATGAGCCATTGACGGCTGGTGAATCGCTTGATAACCCGCTGTCATTGTCAGATTCTTTGATCCAGTCTATCTGGAGAAGTTGTTGAATTTGGTGTAGTAGGTCATCAATTTTAATCGGTTTGGAGAGAAAGCCCTGACAACCTGCGTTGAAGCTCGTTTGCTGAGCCTGCTCAGAAATGCTGGCCGAGGTGGCGATAACGATTAGGTCACGAACTTTGGGGTTGTCGTGCGATCGCAGTTTTTGAGTGACTTGTAAACCACTCATCCCAGGCATGATGACATCAATCAACGCTAAGTCAGGAGGATGGTCGATGGCCTGTTGCAGGGCATCTTTGCCATTGGCGGCGATGCACGTTTGAAATCCTAGAGAAGATAAGATGTCCTGTAAAAAATTACGATTTTGAGCATTGTCATCCACAATTAGCACCGAGCGCTGCTGCCCTTGATACCCCACAGTGGGGCGATCGCTCAGGGTTGGAGACATCACACTTTCTACTTCCAGCAGCTCTAGCTCAAACCCAAATCGACTGCCGACTTGAGGGGTGCTGCTAACCTGAAGCTCGCTGTCCATGAGTTCGAGCAGCTGCTTGCTAATGGAGAGTCCTAGTCCAGTCCCTTCTCTCCCACCAACCTGTTGAAAAGGCTGAAAGATTTTCCCCATAACAGTAGGATCAATCCCAATGCCTGTATCTTCAACCTCGAAATAAATCTGATGGAGAGAAGGATCGGGAACCGCCGAATCAATTTCTGTGGATGTTGTTCGACTCAACCCAGAGCTTTCCCTCGATTCATTCAATTTGTCGTTGAAGCCATTCGTATGGGTCGTCTGTTCGGAATCTGTAGCGTTAGATTGAAGCGTGGTCTCTGATTGATTGCGAGATGACACTCGCAACACCACACGCCCGTGCTCGGTAAATTTGATGGCGTTACCCAAGAGGTTGATCAGCACCTGGCGAATCTTTTGCTCATCACCCCAAACGGTTTTCGGCAAAGGAGTTTGCAACTCATAGTAAAACTGAATTTGCCTTTGTCGAGCCCGCAGCCGAAACAAAGTTACCAAATCTGTCAGCACCTGAGATAGGTCAAAGATAGTGGGGTGTAGATCCATCTTGTGGGCTTCAATTTTTGACAGATCTAAAACGTCGTTAATTAGATTTAATAGATGTTCGCCGCATTGCTGAATCACCTGCAAGCCTTCTTGTTGCTTTGGTGAAAGGCTGGTGTGTTTGAGCGTTTGGGCGTAGCCAAGAATGCCATTGAGGGGCGTTCGTAGCTCGTGGCTCATATTGGCTAAAAATTCGCTCTTAGTCCGGTTCGCAGCCTCAGCGGCGGTCTTGGCCTGACGCAGAGTTTCTTCGGTCTGAATGCGATCGCTAACATCGTGGGCGATGCTGACCAAATAGAGAGGATTGTCGTCTTCATCTCGAACGCAGGACGCGGCGGCTGTGTACCAGCGCCACTGACCACTTTTTGTTCGAAGGCGAAACTCAGGACTGTAGAGGCTTTGGGGTGATTGAACAAGTTGTTCGGCAAACTGGTCGAGCATTTCTAGCTCGTCAGGATGAGTTATCATCGCCCACGATTGTCCAAGTAACTCTCCACTTTCATACCCCAAGACTTGACGATAGTTGGGAGACGCATAGATAAAGTTGCCTTCCAGCGATAAAATTACAATCAAATCGCTGGTGTTTTCAACAATGCTGCGATAGCGAGCTTCACTTTGCCGCAGAGCAGATTCAACCCGTCGATGTTGAATCCCCAAAGCAATTTCATTCGCAATCGAAAACAGTTCTTGTCGGGTAGCTTCGGACAGGGGTTGGCGGGATAGAAGTGCTAGAACCCCGACCAGATGCTCGTCTACGATGAGGGGATAACCTGCAAAGGCGATCGCCCCCGGATAGGGATCAAGATGCGAGTGGAAATTAGAACCGGGTGCAATTTCCGTGACATCAGATTCCGTCGATGGCTGACTGTGGGATTCGCCCTCCAATGGGTTTTCTGACTGGGACAACGGTTCGGAACCACTGGGGTTAGAGGTCGTTGTCGATGGGTTAAGTATTGCCTGTGCCCTTTGCTGGGAGTTAATCCACAAATCCGAACGAATGGAATCTGTGAAATAAGGGACTCTCTCCTGGGCGATCAGACCGACTCGTGATTGTCCGACAGGGATGTGATGCTGAAAAATATCGAGGTGGGCATCGTCCCCGGCTCTTGCACTTAGATTCAGAACAGTTTCAGCTTCGTTGGCTGTCCAAATGCGAGCGGCTACAATCTCAAGATTGTTGACCAGCACCTGAGCACAGCGATCGAGCATATCTGCAAGGGAGTCGCCTCGGGTCAGAGCAATGCCGATATCGGCTCCTAATGCAGCCAACTTAGCGTTTTCGACTAGGGCTTTTTCGGCTTGTTTGCGTTCGGTAATGTCGCGAATCATCGCTTGCAGCATCGGGCGACCGTCAATTTCAACGGCAGTGAGCCAGACATCAGCGAGAAATGGTGTGCCATCAAGACGTTGGTGAACCCACTCAAAGTTGCAGGTGCCTTCACGTAGGGCGATCGCATTTCGCTCTCGACTCAAGGATTCAGAAAGTTGACCATCGAGCTGATGCAATGGAGAAAAATCGGCGGGAGTTTTGCCGCACATCTGGTCTCTTCTGGCACAACCAAACATCTTGAGACTGGCCTCATTGCAGTCGATAAAAGTATCGCCGTCGAAAAGATTGACCCCATCTTGAGAGCCTTCATGGAGAGTTCGATATTTTTGTTCTGAGGTGCGCAGTCGTTCCTCAATTCGCTTTCGTTCTTCGATTTCAGCTTGGAGCTTCTGGTTTACCTCGACCAAATGGGCTGTCCGTTCCGATACCCGATCTTCCAACATGCAGGTACGCATCGCTAAGTCATCAAAGGATTGATGAATCTGAGCTGCCATTCGATTAAAAGATTTAGCTAGAATGCCAAGCTCGTCTTGACGATCGATGTCTACGGTGGTGGGTTGGGCAGCGTCGGAGAGAGAACGGTCGGCGATCGCCTGACTCGCTGCGCTCAGCTGCAAAATCGGGCGCGTCACCCAACGCGCGGTAAGAATGCCTAGGATCAACGCAACTGACAGTGCGGCGAAGCACATGATAACGGTGTTGCGAGTGTTGGCATGGATCTGAGCCATAAAATCGGCTTCAGGAATCACTACGACAATGAGCCAATCTAGCCCTCGCCCATCTTTGAACGGCGTGACCCGCAGAAAATGGCGATCGCCCTCTAGCCAAATCGTCGTATCTTCCTCCTGTTGAATCTGATCCAAATCAGGGTGACGCTCCAGCAATTCTTGTGCGGCTCCTCGGACAAGAGCTGCTTTGCTGCTTTGCATATGGCGACGTTGTTGAGGCTCTCCTGGCGCACTCGTGAGAAACGGACTCTCGCGGGTCGAGGTCGCTACTAGATAGCCGCTCCGCTCAATCACAAAGGTTTCGCCAGAGTAACCGATTTCGAGTCGGCGCAAAAAGTCACTTAGGTTCTCTATGAGAAAATCGGTCGAGAGCACCCCTTGGAGTGTTCCGGTATCGTCGTAGATCGGTTTGGTTGCCGCAATTCCCAGAATGTTCTCATCGACGTAAGGAAAGACCTCACTCCAAGCGGCACCCCCTTTAGATACAGCAGCCTTGTACCATGGGCGATCGCGCGCATCGTAGTTTTCTGACTGACTGACGAGCTGGTCGCGACGGCCATGACGCATCGTCTTGTAGATAGAAAAACGACCCTTAACGAAGTCGTCTGTTCTAAAACTGCGGTAATCGCCTTCCTCCAACCTTGCAACCCCAACAACCCCCCCAACAGAATTGCCAGCATAAACTAAGTTCACTTCACTGTAGCGATAGATCTGCTGCCAAAAATATCGCTCTAAGTCATCGGGATCTTCAAAATTGACCAAGCCAAGGCGAACTGCATTGGCGTTAGCTTGATTGATTCGGTGAGGAATTTCTAACGTCGTTTCAAGTTTTTGCTGAATGCGAGAGGTAATTTCATGGCGATAGCGCATCGCGACATCGTTGACAGCGATTTCACCATTGCGCAGGGCTAGCCATCCCGTAATGCCCACGGCCAAGACCGTTTGAGCGACAAAGGGAACCACCAAGACAACGCGAAGTGGAAGATGACCAGAGTGTTTTTTAAACCAGCTTGCAACAGAAGAAACCACGGTAGCCTCATCCAGGCTGTCACTGGAGTGAATGCATCATTCAGAATTGCTACTACACTTTAGCCTCTAGAGATTTCAGATATTCTGTGTTGACACCTGACTCGCGGGGCAACGCAATCTTACCCGTACGAGCAATTTCGCGCAGACCAAATCGGTTTAGCACTCGTTCAATGGCGACCATCTTTCCGGGATCGCCAACAACCTCAAGCGTGACCGAATCTTCGGCAACATCGACGACTCGGGCACGAAAAATTTGAGCCAGTTCTACAATTTCGGAACGGGTGTTACTGGTTGCGTTGACTTTCAGCAGCATCAGCTCACGCTCGACACAAGGCACTTCAGAAATGTCTTGCACCTTTATCACATTGATGAGTTTGTAAAGCTGCTTAGTCACTTGCTCAATCGCCTGGTCGTCTCCCGGAACCACCATCGTAATTCGAGAAATTCCGGGCTGCTCGGCATGACCCACAGCTAGGCTCTCAATATTAAATCCGCGACGGGCAAACAGCCCTGCAATCCGGGACAACACTCCCGATTCATCTTCAACCAACACAGACAGGGTATGCTTCATAGCTCAAATTCTACAGGCTCGCTCGCTTCTGACCATCGTGACACAGTGTGACAGGAGTAGGGCGTCACAGCTCTAGGCCTCTCAAATTATCATGGTGTGAGAAGAAGGTTCAATTTTGATTGCGAGTCTTAATCATTTGGCCTCAAAAAGTCATTAGAAAGGCGTTGCCTCGGGAAAATCAGTCGTGTTGATGCCGTAAGCTTCCCGAGCGGCCTGAATCGCTCGCTGAGTGGCAGGGTTTGCCACACCGTTGATAGGACCATTGTAAAAGCCTTGCTCTGTCAGCTCGCTCTGAATCCGCATAATTCGCTGCTGTTGAATCGTTTGGGGTGCACCTGCAGGTGAAGCGATAGGTGGAGTCGATGGGGAGGGTGATTGAGTTGGAGGTAGCGATCCTGATGATGAGGCCGGTGGGAACACGGGAGTTTGTGTCGGCGGTGGCGGTGTCACCACTTGGGGCGGCGGAGTGGTGACAGACTGTGATGGGGCAGGTTGCTGATTTGGGGACGGAAATGTGCCTGGTGTTGAAGTTGAAGGTGCCGGATTGCTGCCTCCCGAATTGGCAACTCCAGACTGTTCTAGTCGCTGGATAGCTGCCATGGTGTTGGGGCCAACAACGCCGTCAGCCGTTAGCCCCTGCGATCGCTGCAATCGAATGACCGCATCTGCGGTGAGGCTGCCAAAGTCGCCATCGATATTGCCGTTGTAGTAGTTGAGCGCCTGTAGGCGGCGCTGGAGTGCAGAAACTTCTGCCCCCGTCTCTCCTCGCTCTAGTAAGCCATCGTTGGGGCTAGGGCCAGGATCTGCTGCCCTGCGACTGGCGCGGTCGATGGCATCGGCGGTGGCTGTTCCCACAAGGCCATCAACCGTCAGTCCATTAGCGGATTGAAATCGTCGGATAGCCTCTTCAGTGAGTGAGCCATAGACTCCAGTAATCGGCCCATCGTAGAAACCAATAGTGGTCAATCTTCGCTGTAATGCTGTGACGGCGTCTCCCCGCGAACCATTGCTTAAAACTCCAGAACTCTCAGAAACGTTGTCGGCAGGTGCCCGACGAAGAGCATTGGTCGTGCTGCCTCCAACAATTCCATCTACTGTCAAGCCCTGCTGACGCTGAAACTGCTGAACAGCGGTTTCGGTGAGTTCTCCAAAAAAGCCTGTAACTGGCCCAGTGTAGACGCCTAGTTCCCGCAACCGTCGTTGCAGTTCTGACACGGCGTCGCCCCGGTCGCCTCGTTGTAAAACCACAGAAGTAGGACGCTGTTGTGCTAATAGCACGGTTACAGATTCCGAAGTTTCTGACTGCACTGTTGCGGCTTCGACCGCAAGAGGAACCTGACCAACGGCGATCGCCATTGTCCCTACCAGCATGATTCCCCAGTGATAGCGATGGCTCACTGTTGCTCTGCAAGATTCGAATGCCCTGCAAGATTCGAACAAACTTGTGAAAAATAAGCGAGAAGGAGCTGGAGAGGTGTCCATGATTTCGTATCCTTTGGGTAACGGCGAGGGTGAGGGCTGAGTCTAGATCGGCTTGGCCGCGCAATTTTCGCGCAATTTTTAAGTCTTGAGGAGTAGGGCTTGAAGAGTCACTCGCACGATATTCTAAGCGAAGTCTGGGCGATCGCGGCAGCAGATGTAGCAAGAGTTTAACTCTTTGCTATTTTTAGAAAATTGACGGAGACTTCATAAGAAAGTTCCGGATAATCTTTCTACACAATTCCCATACAACGATATTTAGCAAAACCAGATAAAGACGGCATCCCCCCGCTTTTGTCTAGATGATCTCAGGGCTGGCAATAAGGGCTTTAAGATATGGGTCTAGTTCAGACTTTTGATGGTGTGAGTCAACTGTAGCGATGCCGAAGCTGATTGAGTTTGATGGATGGATGGCGATCGCACGAGATTGAGAAGGGGGCGATCGCTAACCCAAGTAGGTGACTCATATTATTATGATGAACGGGAAATCAGTGCATTGAAGCTAAATCCAGTCCAGCATTCAATTTCGGTCTCTGTCCCTGAAGCACCCGATCTAAAATTCAAGTAGAGGAAAACATACAACTTATTTTCTACGAAAAATCTTCCCTCAAATATTCTTCACTTACTTTTTTTCAGCATGGAATTTAGATTAGTTGCCCTCCAGAAGGTTTTTGGCTCGATTTGGAGCCGTATGACGCGTCAAACTGGCCGCTTCCTCACTTTGCTGTTGTTGGTGCTGCTATCCAGCATGACGGTTGTTGCTTGTGCGGGTGATAGCACCACTTCAGATAGCGCTGATAACAGTGTGATTAACGTTGGTTCAAAAGACTTTACCGAGCAATTTATTATTGGAGAAATGTATGCTCTAGTGCTTGAAGATGCTGGGTTTGAAGTGGAACGAAAGCTCAGTTTAGGAGGAACACCCGTCGCCCATGCCGGGTTAGAGAGCGGCGAAATCGACCTCTATCCCGAATACACAGGAACGGGGTTGCTAACCATTCTGAAGTTACCTGCCACCAGTGACCAGCAAGAGGTTTACACGACAGTGTCGGAGGCTTATCAAGAGCAATTTGATCTGATTTGGCTTGAACCCGCTCCAATGAACAACACTCAAGCCTTAGCCATGACTCAAGAACAATCTGAAGAGTTGGGAATCACGACCATTTCGGACATGGTGGCTCAGGCTAGTGAGCTTGTGATGATTGGTCCACCAGAATTTGAAGTCCGTGAAGACGGGTTGCCAGGGTTGAAGGAAGGATACGGAGATTTTGATCTGGAGTCGTATAAATCAGTTGATGCGGGACTTCGGTATCAAGGACTGGTTGACGGGGAAGCCGATGTCGCAGTGGCTTTTGGGACAGATGGGGAAATCAGTGCCTTTGACTTAGTCTTGCTAGAAGATGACAAGAATCTTTTTCCTCCCTACCAAATTGCTCCGGTGGTTCGGCAAGAGGCTCTCGACGCTAATCCTGGTCTTGCTGACGCTCTCAACACGTTGGCTCCTCTGCTAACAAACGAAACAATGCAGGCGCTGAATTATGAGGTGAGCGGTAATCAGCGTGAGCCTGCTGATGTTGCGTTAGAATTTTTGACTTCAGAAGGACTGATCAGCGAGAGTGAATCCTAGTTTTTCCTGCTCTAAGTGGTCTCAACTTGAGGGGCTGAGCTTCTTCGTAGATAGCCTTTGGAGGTTGTTCTTGTTTGTTTCTCATACCTGACTTTAATGCGGTGGAATCGCTGTGGGCTATATTCGATTTGACAACGTGTCTCTAACCTTTCCTGGCGCTGCTAGATCTGCGGTTGATGGGTGCAGCGTGGATATTCAGAAGGGGCAACTGGTTGTCATTCTGGGGCCATCGGGCTGTGGAAAAACGACGTTGCTGAAGATGGTGAATCGGTTGTATGAGCCTACGTCTGGAGAGATTTTCCTAAATGAGACTCCGATTCATCGAATTCCGCCGACGAAGCTGAGGCAGCAAATCGGTTACGTCATCCAGCAGTCGGGGCTTTTTCCTCACATGACTGTGGCTCAAAATGTGGGGGTTGTGCCAAAGCTGCTGGGTTGGTCAAAACAAAAAATTACTTTGCGGGTTGATGAGCTACTAGACCTCATAGGGCTACTTCCGCAAGACTATCGCGATCGCTATCCGGCGCAGCTTTCAGGAGGGCAGCAGCAGCGCATCGGTCTAGCGAGGGCTCTGGCCGCTGACCCCAATGTAATGCTGATGGACGAGCCGTTTGGGGCGATCGATGCGATCACTCGGACAACTCTGCAAGACGAAATTTTGCGCCTCCAGCGTCAGCTAAAAAAAACGATTTTGTTTGTGTCCCATGATGTAGAAGAAGCGTTGCGGTTGGCGGACAAAATTCTTGTCATGAAAGCAGGGAAAATCGTTCAGTACGACACTCCCTTTCAGATTCTGACGTCTCCTACAAGTGACTTTGTGCAAGATTTGTTGGGCACGGACGACATGGTACGTCAGCTAGGAATTTTGCGTGTGGATACAGCGATGACGGCGATCGCCCGTGATCCGCAGTCATTTGACACTCACAATGGACAGCCCACGATCGATCGGCAAGAGAGTTTGCGGCAGGCACTGTCGCTGATCCTAAAGACGGGATCAGAACGGCTCACGGTCGTCGATAACGGTACCGCAATAGGACAGTTGACTCTAGCGCATATTCGCCAATCGGCTCACCCGAATTGATGAGCGATCGCCACTATTAAATCGCCACTATCGCTTGGAGGCTCGGAGTTCGCAGCACGAACTAGAAAGTCAGGCATTAAAAAAATGGCGATAACAATCCCTCTTGTTCCGACATCACCGTACAATCGGATATCTGATCACATCAGCATTCTCTGTCACTCCAGCTCTGATGGGTGTTAGTGATTGCGGCCGATGGCCGTTTTGATCTCGCCCTGTCTTTTGAGTTCCCCTGTCGATTCCTAATGCTTCTAGGGCGATCGCCATTTATGACGTTACGAAATAAAGCCACGAACCTTTCACCTCACCATGCATAATTTTCTACCCATCGCTTACTTTGAACATCAGTTCATCCCCTTTACTGACGCCAAGATGTCAGTGGCGACGCACGCCCTTCATTACGGAACTGGAGCGTTTGGTGGATTGCGAGGACTTCCAGATCCACAACATTCCGATCAGGCGCTGTTGTTTCGGCTCGATCGCCACTGTCAGCGCCTCAGCAACAGCGCTCGATTCCTAAACTATGATCTTCCTGCGGACAAAATCGAGTCTGTCATTGTCGAATTTGTTCAGAAAAACAATCCTAAAACGTCGTTTTATATTCGCCCTTTCGTTTACACCTCTGACTTGGGGATCGCTCCTCGACTTCACAACGTTGAGAAAAACTTCTTCGTTTATGGGCTAGAGCTAGGAGACTATTTGTCGCCAGAGGGCGTGAGCTGTCGCATCAGTTCTTGGTATCGTCAGGAAGATCGCAGCTTGCCTCTGCGCGGTAAAATCAGCGGTGCTTACATCACTTCTTCCCTAGCAAAAACCGAGGCGGTGGAGTCTGGTTTTGACGAAGCAATTTTGATGAATGCTCAGGGCAAAGTCAGTGAAGCGACGGGCATGAATATCTTTATTGTTCGAGATGGAAAAATCATCACTCCGGGATTCGAGCAAGACATTTTAGAGGGAATTACTCGCGATAGCGTAATGACGCTAGCCAAAGATTTAGGAATTCCGATTGTCGAGCGCTCGATTGACAAGTCTGAACTGATTATTGCCGACGAAGTTTTTCTCAGCGGAACGGCGGCAAAAATTACTCCAGTGAAGCGGATTGAGTCCTATGAGATGCCTACCGAGAAGCCGATTACTCATCGTCTACGAGAGAAGCTAACCGCGATTACCGAAAACCGCGATCCCGACTATCAGCACTGGGTCAAGGTGATTCCTACATCATGATGATCCGTGGAACGACCCGACTTTTGGGAGTCATTGGCGATCCGATCAGCCATTCCTTTTCACCTGTGATGCACAATGCGGCGATCGCCCATCTCGGCGTTGATTATGTCTATCTGCCGCTGCCGGTAAAGGCGGAACAGCTTCGCACAGCGCTAGAGGGGTTTGTAGCCATTGATCTTCAAGGGTTCAACATTACCATTCCTCACAAGCAATGCGTCATTCCTTTCCTGACAGAAGTATCTGATGCGGCTCGCGCCATTGGAGCTGTCAACACCGTCTGGCGTACAGATGTCGGATGGAGTGGAACAAATACAGATGTGGATGGGTTCAAAGCTCCCTTGACCGTTCTGGAGCGTGACTGGAAGACCACACAGGCGCTTGTCCTCGGCAATGGTGGTGCAGCCCGCGCTGTTGTCGTAGCCTGCGCTCAGTTAGGCTGTCCAGAGATTCATGTGGTAGGACGCAGTCCTGACAAGTTGGCAGCTTTCGAGCAAAGTTGGGAAGAATCTTTTGTCGCTCCCCTGCTCACGGTTCATCCTTGGGACAACCTCGAACACCTTCTACCTACGGCTGGTCTCATTGTGAATACAACTCCTGTAGGAATGGCTCATGATGCCTCAGCGTCGCCGCTCAATTCGGGTCTTACTGCCCTGATTTCACCCGGTGCGATCGCCTACGACTTGATCTACACGCCTCGGCCTACGCGGTTTCTGCAAGAAGCTGAGAATCAAGGGGCGATCGCCGTTGATGGCCTCGAAATGCTAATTCAACAAGGAGCGGCGGCGCTTAGAATCTGGCTGGGACAAGATGTTCCTGTAGAGATCATGCGGGACTCGTTGCTCCAGCATATTCGGGGTTAGAGGCGATTAGTAATCAAGCGTGATGGTCGTAAACTTTTCAGGTTGCTCTGTTTTGGCGGAACGAATGGTCTTTTCAATGGCACGAGCTTTAGACTCTGGGAGCTTGCCTGCTTCCCGGAGAGCGCGGGCGCGACTTTCTAGGGTCTGAATCTGTTGTTCTAGCGTACCTAAGTGGTTCTTGATTTGTCCCTGACGGATTTCAATACTCTCTAGCTCTTGTTGTAGACGCTTTTTCTCGACCACTAATTTGTAGATATCGAGAAGAGTTGCCTCCTCAGAAGCTTGGCGGGGCATCGTACTGATTTTGGGACGGGCACTGCTACGGATAGGGGTACGGCGCATAGGAGATATCTCACCTGTGATATAGAAACAATCAGCCTTGACCGATTCAGAGAATTCATGAGTGAACAGAACAGGTCAGTTCAATTCAAGCATACCCAACCCATAGGTCATGGCTAACGAGCAATATAAGTTGCTCAGTCATTCTCATGATGGCTGTGCCACAGCGTTCGCACTTGTTTTGCGGGCGGGTCGGAAGCTAGGTCTGATGCCTCATTCGACCTCACTCGCCAAATTGAGCATGGTTGGGGTTTGCCAAAATGACTGAACTCAGTTACGTCACTCTTCTCTGAATGCCAAGGTAAATCCTGACAAAACAGACGGCTGTTGCAGAAAAAGTTCTCGATTTGCTCTCGTTCACGAGAAGTTCAGGACTCGACCACATCTGCCGCTATAGTGCTACGCGCTGATATAAAACCAATAGTTGATGGAGAAGCCGCGCACCGCGCAGCTTCTCCATCAATGTCTGTCCTAACCTATCTGCGCATTGCTATATGTCGAGTCAGCATTGCTATATGTCGAGTCAAAAGATGTTAAGTTGGCGTAAGCTTCAAGAATTGTTACATCGTGAATTTAGCTACAGTCGATTCGAGGTGAGCAATTCAGAATAGTAAAGGCTTATGTCTTTGCTCTCTACTCTGGCCGCATTTGTCCGCAGATTGTTTCTGCGTTTCGTCTATGAAGCCTCGCATTATTGTTTGTGGTTTGAGTCGCACTGGATTTAAGGTTTTCTGCTTGCTGAAGGATCAGGATGCTCAAGTGAAAGGCATTCATGACCAGCCTCTCCATACAAACCAATATCGATATGCCTCCGATATTCTGATTGGAGATTTGCGATCGCCTCAAACTCTGATGGAGGCCGGAGTCCACGAAGCTCACACTTTGGTTTTGATGGCAGGAGACGATGCGCTCAATCTAGCAATTCTGACCCAGGCTCGGGTCATCAATCCCAATATTCGCATTGTCAGTCGTTTATTTAACGCAAGTTTGGGGTATCGCCTCGACCGCACCTTGCCCGACCATGTATCGATGAGTGTTGCAGGGATTGCTGCTCCAGTTTTTGCCTTTGCGGCTCTTGGC
>JGI12210J13797_10904032_pt1 | contig 15155 bp, 13 predicted proteins | sample ElkSlonscriptome_3_FD_13797 | JGI IMG/M metagenome (IMG submission 13797)
GATTGAAAGCATCTTCGAGCACACTCGTAGACATACTTGCTTTCAGGAGCAACGGTCAATCGACAGAATTTTATCCTTGCAAGAGCACGCCATATACCTGGCTGCCGATATTGGCACTTGCCCCTTAGCTTTCAAAGCGCGCTTGAATACGACGGATGCAAAACGATTAATTCAGAATCATTTGACATCATATTCGAGAACAAAAATATTTTACATACATAAGTACTATTTTATTGTAGTCTCATTGTGTGACGTTGGGTGAGGAATCCAGGCAAATTTCTCAAACTCTTGCAAAACTTGGAATCGTTGTCACTCTGAATGCTGCTTGTTGGCTGAAATCTCGAGAGAGTCTCAGTTGGAGGCAAGTAAGCACAATCCTAGTTTAGAAGTAGGGTTGATGCATCTCTACCATGAACAGTCCACTCGTCTTAGAGGATGTTTGAAAAGTATTAGACAACACGCTGGAACAAGACTGATCCCCCTAAATCCCCCTTGAGAAGGGGGATTTTGATCCGGTTCCCCCTTTTTCAAGGGGGGCTAGGGGGGATCTGAAGTAGCATTGACGACTTCTCAAACATCCTCTTAAGGAGAATATCCTTAATGCTAGGCTAAAAAAGAATTGAGCCATGCATGGCTAAGAACGTTCGTTCCAAATAAGTAGCAGCTCTCTTTCACAGCTGTAGTCGGTTCATCTGTAATTAGTTTAGTCTTGGTTCTTGCCTGTGTGTTTTCTATTGCTGTCTATAGCTTCATGCTCCCAATGAGTGTCCATCTGCACCATATCTTTGCTCCTAGTGCGCCTTTGTCAGTTTCTGGGCTCACGAGCCACATTCAGGATTTGCTAGAGCAGGATGACCAGCTTCGGCATGTATGGGTCATGGGAGAAGTATCTAGTGCAAGTTGTTATCGCAGCGGTATTTTCTTCACACTCCAAGATCCGGATGCCGATGCGGCCGTGAACTGTGTGGTGTGGCGGAATCAGATTGAACAGCTAACCGTACAGCCAGAACCAGGAGAGCAGCTTATTATTTTGGGTCGAATCCGAATCCATCGGAAACGAGGGGCATGTCAGCTCAACGTGTGGCAAGCGCTGCCCGCTGGAGAAGGACTCCGAGCGCTGCGCTATCGGCAGCTGCGGCAGCGTCTCGAAGCTGAAGGGTTGTTCGACCCCAGCCGCAAAAAGCCCTTGCCACAGCATCCCCAAACCATTGCTGTGGTGACCTCTCCTCAGGCCGCAGCTTGGGGAGACATTCAAAGAACGCTCAAACGTCGGTATCCAGGGTTAACGGTGTTGTTTTCGCCAGCCCTGGTGCAAGGGGACCAGGCTCCAGCATCTATTGTAAAAGCAATTCGTCGAGTCGTTGCTGATGGTCGAGCTGAAGCACTGCTGGTCTCTCGGGGAGGGGGCGCGACGGAAGATATGGATTGCTTTAACCACGAATCTGTCGTGAAAGCGATCGCCAACTGTCCGATTCCAGTCGTGGCAGGGATTGGTCATCAGCGCGATGAATCATTATCCGACCTAGCTGCTGATGTATTCGCCCACACCCCCACCGCAGCGGCTGAGCAGGCAGTCCCCAAACTCATTCATCTAGCCAGTGCTCACGACGATCGCCATAGACGGCTGTTCGACGCACTGGATACTCACATTCGTGTCCGTGAAGGGTCTTTACACCGCTTGAGGGAAAGACTGCAACGGCTCCATATCGACCAAACCATTCACCATGAGCGACAAAAAATAAGCTGGCTCCGTCAACGCTTGGTTTCCGTGATGAGTAAGCGTTTACGCTATGCATCTCAGCATCACCAGCTTTTGCAGCAAAAACTCAGCACGCTCAATCCTGAAAATGTTCTAAGACGAGGATACACGGTCATGAAATTTGGAAATGGAGATATTGTGCGATCGCCATACGATCTTTCTGTCGGACAACAAGCCCAAGTCACTTTTGCATCAGGAGACGTGCGAGTCACCATCGATTCCATAGAAGACACTGTGAAGTCAAACGACGGAAATACACCACCGTCTAAGTTAGGATCAAACTGAAATAAGAGTGATGGAATTAGCCCATCATCCTCCAAAGCTCTTTAAATTCAGAGCGTGGTCGAAACCTACAATCCAAACAACTGATTCGTATTGTGGACGAACCCGTTGATCAAATCTTTATTAAAGCAACCTCATGGAAGAATTATTTCTCAATCGCTCAGATGCTCAAGAGCCAATGCCAGCGGTAGAGAATGCGGAGCCGCTGGCAGCATCATTCTCGCCTAAGAAGCCAGAAGACTGGAGCTACGAAGAAACCGTAACGACGATTGAAACTATTATTTCTCAGATTGAAACAGGTGAGCTGCCCATCGCTGATGTATTTAACCAGTTCGAAACGGCTGTTAACCACCTGCAACAGTGCGAATCTTTTCTTGAGCATCACGAACAAAAAGTGAATGTCTTGATCGAAACGCTCAACGATGGAGGCAACGGTCGTTAAACCAAAGCTACGGTGGTAAAAACAAATGCAGTTACCAACTGAGCAAAAGATAGACGGGCTAAGTTTCTTCAAGAACACACGACATGGATCGAGTTCCGTCTATGCCTCAGATTCTTGAGCTTCAGGCTCTGGTTCAGAGGATTCCGGAGAATCAGAATCTGAGTCGGCAGCTTCCGCTTGAGCCGCTCTCTCTTCTCTCTTTTTCCGATCAGCCTTCTTGATGTCTTCTAAAACAGCCTGAGCCTGAACAAGCTTTTCTAAGTTGCTGCGGTAAGCTTCTAAATCTTTCTCAAGTTTCTCAGGGGAGAATTTAAGAGTGGAGCTTAATTTCTGCAATAGTTCAGTGACAGCTTTTGTGTCCTTTGCAAATTCCGGATCTACAAATTCCACAAGCGTATAGAGACCAATCGTAAACAAACGACTGTACTTGAAGGTGTCGCTATGGGCGATCGCCTCGATCTGAGATTTAAGAAAGCTATCAGGAGCTTCAGAAGGCGATTCTAAAGTCTTTTCCAGCGTTTCCCGAGAAATGTTTTCTGCTTCAGATTGTAGCTGCTCTGCATCGTGTCGATAGCGACCTGAGTCTGAATCGATCGCTCGGCAAAGAGCATCAAAGATAGATTCTTTGTCACGATCAGGACGATACCCTTTCATGAAGCGGTTGAACGACGTTACAACGCCCAGCGCATAGATGGGGTCATAACGAAAATCGATATTAACGGATAAGAGATGCATCTCGACCATTAGCTCCTCAACAACCCTGCGGTAAATGGAGGCAATGGGACGAGTATGGAACGTGTAAAACGCTCTTTTAGTATCTGAGACGGTACGAACGTTGCTCACTATGAATTCATCTAATGAACGTAATTCCATTGTCTCGTGTTGGTGCGAGTTTGCCAAGTTGAATCAAGCAAACACCCGACATTTGCCTTTAGTGAGTCGGACTACCCAAAGGGGTTTCAAAGCTTTCATCCTCGCTGTCAAATATTTCAAATACTGAGTCCATCATCGTCACCTCGAACACCAGTCTTGCTTCGGGATGGACACTACAGATTCTAAAGCTGCCATTCATCTTGTCAGCATCTCGCATTCCAGCGACGAGAGACGTCAGACCTGAACTATCAATAAAGTTGACCTCGCTGAGGTTCACCACGATGTGGGGACTCGTCTGAGAGATACACTCTTGCAGCTTTAACCGGAACTGCCACGCAGTCGTAATGTCTAGCCGACCCGTTGGCCGCAAAACCACAACGGTTCGTTCATCTGGGGTGGTGCGTATCTCTTGATCCATCACTAGCTCAGATTTAAAAATACATAGAGGAAAAGAAGCCGAACTACTACGTGAGCCGAACCTCTCTATTGATTATGATCGTAGCTCAAGCTCTTAAAAGAGTGCCCACAGAGAAGTTTTTCATTGCACAACCTGCCACAGCTTTCGCCATAACGGGATAGAAGTTCATGAAGACATGCTGTTAATCTTTTCAACAGCTAATATCTTTAATCAGGTCAGCTTGCAATATTGACCTCATTCAAACTCGACTACATCGACAACGTTGCCGAAAGCCATAGAGAATTCCATGACCATTTTGGGGCAACGGTCATGGTTCAAGCTTTAGCAACTTTTGTATCTCGTGACTGAGAGGTTTCAGGCAGATGTTCTCAGAGCCTTTTCTAAGCTGATTTCTAAGCTGACGATTCTATCCAGTCTGCCCATTCTTGAGGCTTTAAAAACACGTCGTAGAGCTTTGATTCGTGAGTGTCTGGCTCCGGCTCAAAGCAATATTCCCAGCGAACAAGAGGAGGAAGTGACATCAGGATCGATTCTGTACGACCATTCGTCTGCAATCCAAAAATGGTTCCTCGGTCGTAGACCAGATTGAATTCGACGTAGCGACCTCGACGATAGAGCTGAAAATCCCGTTGGCGATCGCCGTATTCTGTATCTCGCCGCCGTTCAATAATGGGGACATAGGATGGCAAAAATGCGTCGCCGCAGTCTTGCACAAAGGCAAAGATGTCTTCCCATGAACGGGTTGGCAACTCACCGATTTGGTTGCTGTACTGAGCTGCTGGCCCCTCTTCAGCAGGGCCTCGATAGAGCTGACCTCGACCATCTTGATAGTCAAAGAAGATACCGCCGACGCCCCGAGTCTCTTGGCGATGCTTCAGATAAAAATATTCGTCACACCACTTCTTAAACGTGGGGTAGTAATCGGAATGATGCGCATCACAGGTCTGCTTGAGCGTGCGGTGGAAGTGAGCCGCATCTTCCTCAAACGGATAGTAGGGAGTGAGATCGATGCCCCCTCCAAACCACCACACCGGGCCAGCCTCAAAATATCGATAGTTGAGGTGAACCGTCGGGATGTATGGATTGCGCGGGTGCAGCACCATAGAGGTACCCGTTGCGTAGAAGCGATGCCCCGCTGCTTCAGGACGCTGAGCAAGGATGGACGGAGGTAAGCGATCGCCCCAAATTTCTGAAAAGTTGACCCCGCCCTGCTCCAGCAGGTTGCCCTGTTTCACAACCCGAGAGCGACCACCCCCCCCTTCTGGGCGTTCCCAGCTATCTTCGAGAAACTGATGCTCACTATCTAGCTCTTCTAGCCTTTGGCAAATGCTGTCTTGAATGCGCTTCATAAACGCACTCACTCTAGCCTGCGAATCGGCAGGCGGAATGTTAGCACCTGCGGTAGCCTGCACGGATTCTGAGGAGACGGTGTCTTGAGTCGATGAATGAGCCATAATCTCAACTATCAAGGGGTTGTATGCTCATCGCCTGGGGCGATCGCACATCGGATGATGAATTTCGGTTCCTAGCCTATCTCGGAATTGGAGTGTCGACGCTGTTCTGCTACCGAATGTAACGAAATCACTTCGTCAAAATCGATTTGAAGCAATGTGGCGACCATTAGTTCGCACCTTTCGCACCTATAGAGCGATCGCCACGCCCCTATTGACTCCTCAACTCTGAGTCAAAGTTCGCTCCTCACGACGGAGCCACTGAGCCAAAAATTGGGTCAGCCATTGACTCGTTTTAGACGCATGTTTGTCGTGGTACTGAAAGTGATGATCACGGACTTGTGCCCCTGGATGCACCAAATGATCGGCGGCATCGGACGTCCATTTGGTAATCATCGACAGCGTAATTTCGGGATGAAACTGAAACCCGTAGGCGCAACTTCCGTACTGAAACGCTTGGTTCGGAAAAGCTTCTCCGGTCGCTAAAAGTTGGGCATCGGCTGGCAGCTCGAATCCTTCTTTGTGCCAGTGGTACACATAAGCCAAAGAGTCAAACAGAGAATTTCCTTCATCTGTTGCATAGATCGGGTAATATCCAACTTCGACTTTTGATTGGGGATGAGGAGTGACCGAAGCGCCTAGCGATCGAGCCAGAAGCTGTGCTCCTAGACAAATACCCAAAAAAGGCTTGTCCGCTTCTAGGACAGTCGGAATCCAGTCTAGCTCTGCCTTAATAAACTCTAGGGAATCATCGTCATTCGCACTCATCGGCCCACCAAAGATAACCACCCCTTCGTGTTCATCCATCGTGTCTGGCAAGCGATCGCCCTCGGCAGGGCATCGAATATCGAGATCGTAGCCCCACCCCGAAAGAATTCGCCCCACTTCCCCAGGAGTGGAATGGAGTTTATGCGTCACGATCAAAATTGAACTGTTCTCACTGGAACTAGAGAAAGATTGAACAGAACGCTTATACGCAGGAGAAACAGACGACTGAGGGAAGGGGTTGAAAGATTTGGAATCAGCACCAGCAGAAGAGTGAGACATGCGTAGGTTCATTACAAAATCGGTAGAGCGCCGTGAGAGTTGAATTTAATTCGGTGATGACGTTCGCTTGTGACGCTTTCTCGTCGAAAAGTAGCGAGGATTGAGCGACCGCAACCGTTCTCGTAGAGTAGCGATATCGGGTTCTTGTCTGCCGTATCGCCACTGCACATAAGCGCGAGAAATTTCCTCTACAGCCGCCGCATCTTTGGGCAAAGTTTTATGAAGCGCCGCCGCATACTCTAAGGGAGTCTGAGCCGCTGGCTTTCGCAACCCTTGATTGGACAGAGTGAGGAGCATCTGTTGATACAGAGACTCCATTGCAGGAAGGCGTTTGAGCCGGAACTGAAAGACGAGCGATCGCACACCATTGAGCACAATCCACAGCCCGAAAACAGCAGCTGTGATTAAGCTTAACCCGACTAAAATGCCGACCCATCCTCGATTAAAAAGGGAAGAGAGAAACGTGACGACGCGAGTTGCGCCATCCGCCAACAAGTCAAAGACGCCGCTGATTACCCCCCGGAGTGGAGAGGGTAGCCAGCCTGCAACCCAATTCCACAGCTGACGCAACACCCCGAACGTTTCATAGTCTTCAACGGTTGGTGGAACCAGCTCGTGACCTGGAATGGGATCAAAGGAAAACCAGCCATATCCAGGGAAAAATACTTCTGTCATCGCATGGGCATCCACGTTTTCTACTACGTAAAACCCGGTGAAGGGGTTAAACTCTCCCGGCGCAAATCCGACAACCAAACGAGAAGGAATGCCAAGGGATCGCAACATTAAGGTCAATACTGTAGGAAAGTGGTCGGGATATCCGCCGCCGTATTGAAACAGAAAAGCCTCGACCAGATCCTCATCTTTGTTCAGAAAAGGAAGTCCGGGCTGAACGGTATAGTTTTGCTTGAGATACTGCGCCAAATACAGACTGATCTCATAGGGGTTGCTAGGACGAGGCTCAGCTTTCGAGAGAATCTCTTCAGCCAGTTCTTGAAGCCTAGGTTCAAGATCCTCTGGAATTTGAAGATAGTGATCGGTAATAGCGCCGGTATATCGAGTTGAAGCTTCACCCAACAGAGTGCGATCGCGGTAGGGAACCTTCGACACAACGGTATAGGTAACTCCATCAACCAGTTCAACTGGCGCTCGAATACTGCCTTCAGGATCAACCGCAACCTGCTGAGTTGGAAAATAGAGGCGATCGGCTGAATACAGCGCTGGAATTAAGTTAGGCAGATTAGAGGTAATTGTGTAGGTCTGAATGACTTCCCGCGCTCGGCCTCGACTAAACAACCAGGGCAACCGAAACATATACGTCCAGCGAGGCCGCTCAATGATTTCTACGTCATCGTCATCGTTGCGAGAGATTTCCCAACCCTGACTGATGTAGCGATCAAAGGCGAGTACGCGCCAAAATCCTTCTGACTGCGATCGCACACGCATCACAACCTGGGGTGTCATGTCACCTCGCAGATTCAGGTTCATGCGACTGTTGAACCCGTAATAGGAGGTCTGATCCACTTCCCCAGGAGCACCGTTGAAGGTTTCTCCATCCCCTGCGTCGGTGCCAAAGCCCGTCTCGGAACCTTCACCGCCATTGATGTAGCCTGGATTGTTGATGTTACTAGGTTCAAACTGACCGTCAAATTCAATGGGCGTGCTGACAGGAAAGCTGCGAATTTGATAGCCCTGAAACCGAGGCAGTGCAGCAAAAATCAGCATTCCCACGGCTAAAGCGGCTAGCATCATCAGACCAATTCGCTTTAGCGGCAGCAGCGAGAGAGACGCCTGGAACCGAGAGCGAATCGGCAATCCAATCCGTGACCGATAGTCGAGCGCCAAAGCCGGCAAGGCGATCGCAAAAAACACCAGCAGCAACGGCCCAAAAGACAGCGTTTGACTCAGAGTTCCGGCGACTCCAATCAAGATCATTCCAATCATCATGGAATATCCCAAATCTTTTCGGCGCGGCATGTCAAAGCTATGAAATACCTGCAGTTGAATCAACAACTGCGCTAGAGCCAAGCGCGTATCTTGCCGCTCCATTAAAAGCTGAACAAAAAAGACTGCCAGCGACATCAGCATGGCGATCGCAATGCAAAACTTGGTGGCAGTGTTTCGTTGCCGCAGCCGGAAGAAACTCCAGATACCGCCAATAGCACTTGTTGGCACAGCCCAAAGACTCGTCAAGCTCAAGCCTGTGACGTTCGCAGAGGCAACATCTGTCGCGATAATTCCAACAGAAACCATCGCTTGAACAAAAACTCGCAAAGCAATGGAGTCTTCAACAACGTAAGTGACGTCTCCTGCAAATGACCGCCATAGCCAATCTAATCCACTGGGCTTGCTCGGGTTTCGGAGCGATCGCCCTGACGATTCAGACGGGTCACCAGAAGTGCGATCGTGCGTTTGAGGAGAACTATCAACAGCCATAGTGCTTCGTGTCGTTTAACATCATTTTCACTACACCCGAACCATAACCAGAACAGTTTGAATATTCGTTTCTAAATATCGAGAATCCAGCGCTCCCGCAGATAAACAGCATCTCTGCTTTGGCTTCGTCACATGCACCTGCGATGCTGCCCCTCTAAAAAACTTGTGCGTTCACAAGCAGAGCAGTTGTCAAACTCCTATATCGTATCTATCACCAAACAGAGTTGGGGAAATTAAAGCACGGCATTGGCGGCAAGGCAGCATTGCGCGATTTTAACTAAGTTAAGCAAAACGAGGCCAAAAAAATTCCCCTACAAGCGGGTGTAGGGGAATCAAAGTGATTAATTTTCGATACTTGCATTCACAGATGCAAAATGAGTCGTAAACCCATAATTGCAAGCGAAACAGAAGAATATAGCGTCAGCAATCGTCTTCAACGCTCAAATGATTGAACTCTGCTCTTCATCAGAGCGCTTGTCGAGAAACCAGTTTCTCAAAATCAGCCTGGGTCTGATGAAGCAGCTCTTGACGGCTATCGGTCGATTGACTCAACGTCGGAACTAGGTTGCGAGCCTGTAACGTCATATGAAGCTGAAGATGAGCTACATACTCACTAAAATCTTCACGAATTAGGTCAGTATCGGATGTTTGTAGTGAATTTGAAATCAAGACGTTTTCCTCTCTAGGCTCGGAACAGCAAATATTCTAGGACAGAACTGAATCAATGCTTCGATGTAAATGAACGTATCACATCGAAATTCTGGCTTCCCAAAAGTCGAAACGAACTGTAATCTTTTCGGCGTTTTAGTTGCGAAATGTAAATATGCCCCATCGAAAATTATCGACAAATCCACCTCAAGAGCTTTTTTCAAAAAGCTTCATCGAATGTTTAGCCAAGAACTTTTTTTGTCTATTGATCCGCTTTATGTTCAGGTTTTGCGCAGTATCAGCTCCTTTAATTCCTTTTGTAAACCTACGATCAGAAAACTATTGAGCTACTGACATAGAACAAGGTGCCTTTGAATTGGTAGAGTTCGATACCGATCGTCTGAATAGGTTCGCGTACAACAAGCATGAGTTCTCAATTGACTTGCTTGATCGCTAAGTAGGTCGTCTTATTTAATCAGCCCTATCAGGAATGGCATGTCAGTGCTTTCAGCGATCCAGGACGACGTTTAATTGGGGCTACCTACTTATGTCCTATCAGGAGTGATATTGTGACCGGAACCTTGCCAAAGAGAGACACTCTCACCGATTTAGAACAACATGTTCAACAAGAGGGTCGAGACGAATACGTTAAACAAGTACGGGGCAAGATTAACGATTTAGAAATCAAATACATTTACTATCAGTTCATCTCTGTCACTGGACGAGTCGTCGGTAAGGGAGTCCCGGCTGATCACTGGGAAAGCATCGCCGAACGGGGTTTTCAGCTCGTATACGGGGCTACGGCTAACCTGTATGTCGATCGCCACAATAACTACATCGGCTATGGGCCAGAAGCCTCAGAGCTGGTCGCGATTCCTGATCCTGAAACATTCTGCCAACTTCCGTGGGAGCCACGAGTCGCAAGAGTCTATTGCACGTGCTTCCGCAACCGAGAAGAACCCGAACAGCCAGGAGCCGTGCTGACCTCAGACTGTCGCGGCAATTTGAGACGCATCCATGCCCAGTTTCAATCCGAACACAATGGCCTACATCTGCGTCATGGGGCGGAACCCGAAATGATGTGGTTAAAGAAGGGGGCAGATGGTTTGCCCGATGGGGGAAAAACGAAGCCAAACTGCTATCACATCGATCAGTTTGAAGAACTGCGTCCTGTCGTTCTGAGGGTAATTGAATATTCTCAAGCTATGGGTCTAGATATGATCCAAGGCGATCATGAAGACGCACCAGGGCAACTCGAACTGAATTTTATGTTTGACGACGCTCTGAAGACGTGCGATCGCCTTACAACCTATCGTCAGATCTGTGCTCAAGTCGGTCGGGAGTTTGGACTAATTGCCTGTTTCATGTCGAAGCCGTTTATGGGCGTTTCAGCCAACGGGTGCCACCATAACTTGTCACTTTGGTATGGCGGAGAGGAGCAGATCAAAGACTTCGATTTAGACAGTTTGCCAGGGTTAGATGCTAATTTTAGCTATCGCAAAGGCGGCGAGAACACCTTCATGCCTGACCCCAGCCTTTCCGAAACAAAACCTGGCCCAACTGGACTTAACGCAATCGGTGGAGTGATCGAGCATCTGGGAGCGTTGACAGCTATTGGGTGCTCCACAGTCAATTCCTATCGTCGCTTGTGGGACACAGGACTGTGGGCACCTGTCTATGCCGATTGGGGCTTTCAAAACCGGACTTGTGGGCTACGGGTGTCTGCTCCAGGTCGCTTTGAGTATCGGGCTGTTGATTCGATGGTGAATCCTTATCTGATGGCTGCCGGCATTCTCAAAGCCTTCGATGATGGCATCAAGCGCGATCTCGACCCCGGAGAGCCGGAAACTCGGAATCTGTACGAAGCGATGGAAGCTGGGAAAAAAGTGAAAAAACTTCCTATGTCTCTGGGTGAAGCACTTGAACGCCTTGACCAAGATGAAGTGATTAAGTCTGCGATGCCTGGAGATATGTACCGCGTTTTCACTTGGTACAAGCGAGACGAATGGGAGCGTTTTCTCGCTACAACAAGTAATTGGGACGTTGAAAACTATATCGACTGCTTGCCCTAAAGCACGAGGTCTCGATAAAGGGACTCGCCCAATAAAAAATGAGGGTAGCAAGTGAGACTTGCTACCCCTTCAGGTTTTGGTGACCTTACCAACCTGAAACGCGATGCTTCAATACTTCGCGTTTAAACTAAAATCTCTACACACTAGCTGCAGCTTCTGGTTCAGCTATCGGCTCATTTCGGAGGGTGAGATAGCGAATGATATCTTCAGTCAATCGCATGTCCCGCTCCATGATGGCGATCGCCGCTCCAGGAGCCTCGTAGTTCATCTGAATGTAGACTCCCTCACGATAGTCGTTGATCTCATAGGCCAAACGACGCTTGCCTCGGTGCTGAGTCTGAATATCTTGAGCCCCTTGTTCTTGCAACATGGACTGATATTTGTTGATAATCTGATCTGTTTGCTCTTCGCCTAAATCAGGCCGAAGGATGTACATTGTTTCGTAAGTATTCATCGATTCTCTAACTCCCTTATGGTCTTTGGCCTCCTTGCCAGAACAGGTCTTAGGCCAACTAGATATCGCAATGATGCCGTGTGGCCTCACGGATAAGTCTGGCGGAAGCAAGGATCTACTATCGTAACTTAGTTAGGATTGAAGACAAATATTTTTTTCGGCGAACTCGCTTTTTTAAGCCGATCCCTATCAGCACCTGGAATGCAGCAATCGAGCATGATACGCTGATGGATCAAAGAAGTATGCCACATTGAGCGAGTCTATCCAACGAAATCCCCGTGAATTCAGAACTACACGAATTTCTCAAAGCCTACATTGCTGCCGTTCATAAACGGTTGTTTCAGGCTTTAGAACACGACGAAAAGTCCAAGACTGAAGCGGACATGGCATTTTTCGACGGAGCTATTTTCTGTTATCAGGACACCCTCAAAATTCTCAAAGAACAGCTTCAGACTCTTGAGCATGACACAGCCCCCTTCGAACCCATCGTAATTGACGCCGAAAAACGGCGTTCACCGATTCCAGCACAAGATCCCTCTTCAGATCCTGAAATATTGTAGAGGGAGCGATCGCCCTTTTCCTTATCCGTTTCTGAGACTTTGTCGATCGAGTTTTCGTGCTGTTACTAACGTTGAGAGCTGCTATGTTTGATTTTCTCAATCCTCTTCTGAATCGTCATCCTGAGCAGATGACTGCAAACGTAGAAATTTACACGTGGCAGACCTGTCCGTACTGTATTCGGGCAAAACTGCTTTTGTGGTGGAAAGGTGTTGATTTCACTGAATACAAAATTGATGGTGATGCCGATGCACGAGCCAAAATGGCAGAACGAGCAAACGGTCGTCGCAGTGTCCCTCAAATTTTCATCAACCATCAGCACGTAGGCGGCTGCGATGATGTTCACGAGTTGAACAGTGAAGGGAAACTTGATCCGTTGCTGATGCAGCCTGCTCCGTCTTAGTCGCAATAGAGTCGGAGGCTGCTGGGCAAGTCTCCTTTGCTTCAGATTCGAATTTGTGCGGTCTGTGATTTGTATGGTCTGTGTATGCTGCCTTCTAAGCCGATTGCTGCCATCAACCATCCTGACTATCAGCGGCATCGGTACTGGATGCGACGGGCGATCGCTCTTTCGGCGCAAGCAGGAGCCGCAGATGAAGTCCCGGTTGGGGCGGTGGTCGTAGATGCCGACAATAAGCTGGTCTCTGAAGGCGAAAATCGCCGAGAGCGAGACCATGACCCAACAGCCCATGCCGAAATTGTGGCATTGCGACTAGCTGGGCGATCGCTCGCAAGCTGGCGACTTAATCAATGCACATTGTATGTAACCCTTGAACCCTGCCCGATGTGTGCAGGAGCAATCATTCAAGCCAGATTAGGTACTCTTGTTTACGGCGCAGCAGATCCCAAAGCAGGAGCCATTAACACTGTCCTCAACCTTCCAGATAGCGCATGTTCTAATCACCGCCTGCAGGTGACTGGCGGAATACTTGAGCAATGCTGTCAGCAACAGCTTCGAGATTGGTTCGAGGCCCATCGAATCTAACCCAGGCTAATCTTGCTCAGATGGTATGTGTGACGAGATACAATGCTTCCTTGTCATCGAAATCTCGATCTGAAAACTTTTACTTAATAGCAACATATAGCGATACTAAATCGCTTGTGAACTGCTAAGCGAGAGGAGGGGCGGGTGCAGCCCGCCCCCCCTCTCGCAAATCATTGGAGTTTGCTATACGACATTTGCAATCAGACAACGTCATCAGTTGATGAGATCGCTTTAGTTCAAAAGCCCTCAGTTCATTGTCAACATGATGTCTGACATAAGTAGTTCTACTCTTTGAAAGAGGCCACGTTGTTGTTTCTGCTGTAGTCTCTCTGTAAGGAATCAAGAATGATGCAACATGCCAGACTCGAAAGTGTCAACCTTGTTGTTAATCCTTAAAGCGGAAGACGTTTAGATAAACATACAGACAGAAGCATCCCACATTTACAAGTTTACCGATGTTTGTAGTGGGGCATCTTGCCCGCGTTGGCAACCCTCTCCATCAGGAGAAATGGGACGCTCGCACTGCAAAGACAAAACAGAGATGCATCCCATACCTCCACTCATTAAGTTTGAGCCACACATTTTTAGTTCGATGAATTGAATTGGCTTAAGATCTGATGAGAAGTGCTTTACTAATCACTCTTCTGCATTGTTCATCCCATGGTTTCGATCAATCCTGCATCCATGTCACTGACCCCCCTTACCAGCTCTGCTAACCACGAAACTTCGATCACGACGAAAGTATCGCCTTGGCTGTCGCCCATTGCCTATCCTCTGGGCTGCCGTGTCGTCTTACCGACCTACTTCAGAACAATCGAGGTGTCTGGACAAGAGAACTTGCCAACTGAAGGCTCCGTTATCCTAGCTCCAACCCATCGTGCCCGTTGGGATGCATTGATTGTTCCCTACGCAACGGGTCGAGGAGTTACAGGTCGAGATCTACGCTTCATGGTCTCCGCTAACGAAATGAATGGACTTCAGGGATGGTTTATTCGTCGGTTGGGCGGCTTTCCGGTTGATCCTCAACAGCCTGCGATCGCCAGTCTCCGCTATGGTTTAGATGTTCTGAGACAGCAGGAAATGATGGTGATCTTTCCAGAGGGGGGAATTTTCCGAGATGGAAAGCTCCATCCTCTGAAGCCGGGACTCGCTCGTTTAGCTCTCCAAGCTGAACAAAGTCAACCGGGCTTGAACGTGAAAATTGTGCCGATTTACGTTGACTACAACGAAGCGGTTCCTTCTTGGAACTGTGACGTTACAGTTCGAATTGGTAAACCCCTTCACTCTAATCACTACACAACACAGATTTCATCAAACCAGCAATCTCATTCTCACAAGCGAGATACAGTCAAGCAAAGCGCGCGGAAACTAACGGATGATTTAACTGCAGCGCTTCAAGACTTAGGGGCAGAACCGAGTACCCAGCTAGTCACTGAGGCGATCGCCATCTGAGGCGAATAGTGTTGAGTCAATCGGCCTCACTCTGTTCAGCTTTTTTTGAAAAAACAAGCGTGACAGGATCACTGCCACGCTTGGTAATAACGACGTTCAAGCTAGACGAGACTTATTGTCCAAGATGCATCTACACAAGATGCATCTGTTCGTTGGATGCGAATCGTCTCCGGTAGAAAGCTAGTAGCAACCCTTCTGCTCTAGTGATTTCCACGACCAGAGTATTCATAGATGTCGTCAACATAGCGTTCATTGAGCTTGTTACCTAAGCCGTCGTAGAA
>JGI12210J13797_10358935_pt1 | contig 15148 bp, 11 predicted proteins | sample ElkSlonscriptome_3_FD_13797 | JGI IMG/M metagenome (IMG submission 13797)
GAAATAAACCTTTCTCACCGCCCGCGCTTTTGCATGGCAATTCCCCCTTGCCATTCGCGTTGGGGAACGTCATAGCGCCGCTCTCATTTGCTCGCCGGGGCGTGCCAGTCGCATCCCCCGCCGCAACAGCGAATGCCCGGGTAGCTCAGGGGTAGAGCAGCGGATTGAAAATCCGCGTGTCGGTGGTTCGATTCCGCCCCCGGGCACCATTCGCTGCCCAGTTCTTCGGCCAATGTGCGCCGTGCCGAAAGGCTGCATCCCATGTCCCGCCGCACCAAGATCTACGAAGGCAAGGCCAAGATCCTTTACGAAGGGCCCGAGCCCGGGACCATCATCCAGTATTTCAAGGACGATGCGACCGCCTTCAACGCGGAAAAAAAAGGCACGATCAACGGCAAGGGCGTGATCAACAATCGCATCAGCGAACACGTCTTCACCCGGCTCGCCCATATCGGCATCCCCACCCACTTCATCCGTCGCCTCAACATGCGCGAACAACTCGTCCGGCAGGTCGAGATCATCCCGATCGAAGTGGTGATCCGAAACGTCGCGGCCGGGTCGATCAGCAAGCGGCTCGGCATCGAGGAAGGGGAGCCGCTGCCGCACACGCTGATCGAATATTACTACAAGGACGATTCGCTCGGCGATCCGCTGATTTCCGAAGAGCACATCGCCTGCTTCAATTGGGCCAGCCACGAAGAGATGCAGGATATTTCCTCGATGGCGATCCGTATCAACGACTTCATGTGCGGAATGTTCGCTGCGGTCGATATCCGCCTGGTCGATTTCAAGCTGGAATTCGGGCGCCTGTTCGACGGTGATTTTTCACGGGTCATCCTGGCCGACGAGATCAGCCCGGACGGCTGCCGCCTGTGGGACGTCAAATCGGGCGAGAAGCTCGACAAGGACAGGTTCCGCCGCGATCTGGGCGACGAGGAGGAAGCCTATCGCGAAGTCGCCCGGCGTCTTGGCTTGCTGCAATCCGAAGATTCCGGCCCCGGAGAAGTGCTCGACCTGTCGAGCCATCGCTCGCGCCTGCGCGGCACGCCCCCGACCAAGAAATAACGGGCCGTCGGACCAGGCGCGCTTGCCGGACGTGATCGAAGCTCATTAATCCATCCTTCAAGGCCGGTCCCCCAGGAGGGGGAGCGAACCTGTTCTGTTCAGACCGACCGAAGGCCCTCGCCCGCCAGATGATCCTGCCGAACTTCCCGACGCTATCGTTTCGCACCCTGCTGCCCGCCATGTTGCTTGCGGCTCTCGGCCCGATCCCGCTGCATTCGCTCGCCGCGCAGCCATCTGCCGAGGAACAGGCGCAATCCTCCGATCCACTCTGGGCGTTCGAAAACAGCGATGTGCCAGTCGATCCGGATTTCGTCTTTGGCCGCCTCGACAACGGCATGAAATACATCCTGCGCGAAAACGCCACCCCCGAGGGGACCGCTGTGGTGCGGATGGCGATCGGTTCGGGATCGCTCGAGGAAACGCAGGACGAACGCGGCCTGTCCCATTTCCTCGAACACATGGCCTTCAACGGCTCGACCAACGTGCCCGAAGGCGAGATGATCAAGCTGCTGGAGCGAGAGGGGCTTGCCTTTGGTGCCGATACCAACGCCTCGACCGGTTACGACACGGTCCTCTACAAGCTCAACCTGCCGCGCAACGAGGAAAAGCTGCTCGATACGGCGTTGATGCTCATGCGCGAAACCGCGAGCGAGCTGACCATTGCCCCCGATGCGGTCGAACGCGAACGTGGCGTGATCCTGGCCGAGCGCCGCGACCGTCGCAATTACGCGCAGCGCGCGCGTGAGGACAGCCTCGACTTCATCGCGCCCGATGCGCGTTTTACAGATCGCCTGCCAATCGGAACGCCCGAAGTGCTCGCCAACGCCACCGCCGGGCAATTGCGGGCGTTGTACGAACGAACCTATACGCCGGAAAACACCGTGCTGGTCGCGATCGGAGATTTTCCGGTCGACGTGATGGAAGCCGCCATCCGCTCGCGCTTTGCCGATTGGGAGCGCCGCCCCGCCCCGGTCGATCCCGAAACCGGTCCGATCGATCCTGCTCGCGCGGGGCTGACCGACATCTACGTCGACCCCTCCTTGCCCGAGAGCGTTGCCATCACGCGCCTTTCCCCCTGGCAGGATCGTCCCGATACCGAAGCCAACCGCCGCGCCGGCAGTTTGCGCGGTGTCGCCTATGGCATCGTGAACCGGCGCCTTGCGCGGCTCGCCCGGGGGGCGGATGCTCCGTTCAAGTCTGCGCGGTTTCGTTCGGGCGACATCTTCGAAGATGCGCGCAGCACGTCGATTTCGATCTCCAGCGAGGACGGGCTCTGGCGCGATGCCATGCTGGCTGCAATACGCGAGGTCAATCAGGCGCTCACTTACGGCTTCACGCAAGCCGAGATCGACGAGCAGCTCGCCAATATCCGTACCGCCCTTCGCAATGCGATCGAGGGCGAAGCGACCCGCAGCAATGCCGCGCTCGCAGCAGGCGCCCTGTCGCTGGTCAAGGATGAGCGGGTGCCGACGCAAGCTAGCTACCGGCTCGGCCTGTTCGAAGCGATGGAGGACGATTTCACCCCCGAGCGGGTCCTTGCCGCCCTGCGCGACGACGCCGCCACGCTGACCGATCCGCTCATCCGGTTCCAGGGACGGACCGCGCCCATCGGCGCACAGGATGCGCTGCGAACCGCATTCGCCGAGGCGCTCGCTTTGCCGATCGCCGCGCCGCAGCCCGAGGGCGCGACGGAATTTGCCTACAAGGAGTTCGGCGAACCGGGCGAGGTGATCTCGGACACGCGCGACGAACGGCTTGGATTTCGGTACGTCACTTTCGCCAACGGCGTACGACTGACCCTGAAACCGACGGACATCCGCGAGGACAGGATCGCCCTGCGCGTATCGCTCGATGGCGGCACCTTGATGAATACGCGCGACGATCCACTGGCGACCTATCTCGCCGGTTCGCTTCCATCTGGGGGGCTGGGCCAGCACAGCCAGGACGAATTGCAAACCGTGCTCGCCGGGCGCAGCGTCGGTTTGCGCCTGTCTTCGGGGGCCGACGCCTTCAGCTTCATCGGGGGAACCACCCCGCGCGACCTGCTGTTGCAGATGCAGGTGATCGCGGCCGCGCTGACCGATCCGGGTTACCGGAGAGAGGGCCTCGAACGCTTCCGCCGCGGGATCGACAATTACTTCGAATCGCTGACCGCCACCCCTTCCAGTGCTCTTGCGGCACGGCAGGGACAGGTCCTGTCGGGCGGCGATCCGCGTTTCTCGCTGCAATCGCGCGAGGATTTCTTCGCGCTCGACTATGACAGGCTCGATTCGGTCATCGGCGACCGGCTGACGAACGGAGCGCTGGAAATCGCGTTGGTCGGCGATTTCGAGGAAGACGCCGCGATCGCGGCCGTGGCGGAAACGCTCGGCGCATTGCCGATGCGCGAAACGGAGTTCCTGCCGCGCGAGGAGGCGCGCCTTCGCAGTTTCACGCAGCAGCGCGAAGAGGTTCTAGTCACCCATACCGGGGAACCCGATCAGGCCCAGGTTAGGTTGGTCTGGCCCACGAACGACAGCGACGATTTGCGCGAGACGATCGAGCTGTCGCTGCTCGCCAGAGTCGTGAAGCTCGAACTGACCGACCGGCTGCGCGAGCAATTGGGACAGGCTTACACGACATCTGCCAATAGCAGCATGAGCCGTGTCTATCCCGGCTACGGCACGTTCACCATCGCCGTCCCGGTCGATGCCGGGGAATTGACACCAGTCCGCAATGCGATCGAGGGGCTGCTCTCGGATCTGCGCGCTGCTCCGCTCGATGACGACGTGATCGAACGCGCGCGCCGGCCGCAGCTCGAGGCGTATGACAACGCGCTCAAATCGCTTGGCGGGTGGCTCGCCCTCGCGGCACGCGCGCAAAGCGATCCGGAACGGCTCGACCGCTGGTTCGCCGGGCCGGATGTTCTGCGCGCGATTACGCCCGGGGATCTCCAGAAGGCCGCGCAATCCTATCTCGCAAAGGGTGAAGCGGTGGAATTCCTCGTACTACCCGAAGACGAAGCACGGTCGGGCGGCGAACGATAGGCTGCCGGGTCGACGCCGCGACGGACCCTTCCCCGACCGAGGATCGGCGTTCGAAACGGGACTCACGATTGCAGGGCAGGAAACAAGCGGTTAGATCGCCGTCAGCATCATCCAACCCGGGACCGTATCATGAAAGTTCGCATCCTCGTCCGACTGAAGCCCGGGGTCCTCGACCCTCAGGGGCGCGCAGTGCACCATTCGCTGGACGGTCTGGGGTTCGAGGGGGTCGAGAATGTGCGAATCGGCCGGGTCATCGAAATGGACGTGGCCGACGGCACAAGCGAGGACACCTTGCGCCAGATGTGCGACCAGTTGCTCGCGAATACCGTGATCGAGGAATACACGATCCAGAGCCTCGATGGCCAACCGCTCGATAGATCGGGGGAAAACGTCTGATGGGCTTTCGCGCTGCGGTCGTCACCTTTCCGGGCTCGAACTGCGATCGGGACATGGCGCGCGCGCTCGAAGCGGTTTCGGGCGTGCCTGCGATGCGGGTCTGGCATGGGGAAAGCGAATTGCCGGACCGGCTCGATTTTGTCGCCCTGCCCGGCGGGTTTTCCTATGGCGATTACCTGCGTGCGGGCGCGATGGCCGCGAACAGTCCGATCCTGCGCGCCGTGATCGCGGCATCGGGGCGCGGCGTGCCGGTCCTGGGCGTTTGCAACGGGTTCCAGGTGCTGACGGAGAGCGGGCTTCTGCCCGGCGCGTTGATGCGCAATGCCGGTCAGCGGTTCATCTGTCGCACGGCCACGCTGACGGTGGGCAATACGTCCTCGCTCTTTACCGCCGGTTTCGAACCGGGCGAGCGCCTGCGCGTGCCGATCGCGCACCATGATGGCAATTACTTCGCCGACGACGACACGCTCGACCGGCTCGAAGGCGAGGATCGCGTCGCTTTTCGCTATCAAGACAATCGCAACGGCTCACGCCGCGACATTGCCGGTATCCTGAGCGCCAATGGACGCGTGCTGGGCATGATGCCGCATCCCGAGCGCGCGATAGAGCCTGCGGCGGTGGAGACGATGGGCGGCACCGATGGGCGCCGCGTCTTCGAAAACGTGCTTGGAGCCCTGACGAACGCATAACGGATCCATGAAAAAGCCCGGCCCCCGGATCGCCGGCTTTCAGGCCATGGTGCGCTGTTGGGAAACGCTGAACAATTTGCGGGCATCCTCGTTCGACATCGGTCGGCCGAAGTAGAACCCCTGGATCTTGTCGCAACCCAGGTTGCGGATCAGGTCGGCCTCGTCCGCGTTCTCGACCCCTTCCGCCGTGGTCGTCATCTTCATGCTCTTCGCCATGGCGACAACGGCGTTGATGATCGCGAGGCTTTCATTGCTACCCTGCGCCGCGCCCTGCACGAATGTGCGATCAACCTTGATCGTGGAAAACCGCAGCGTCCTGAGATAGCCGAGCGATGAATATCCCGTTCCGAAATCGTCGAGCGCGATCGAGCATCCCAGCGCCATGATCTGTTCGAGCGCCTGGCGCGCGACATCGGCATCGCGCACGAAAATGCTCTCGGTCACTTCGACTTCGAGCCGCTCGGGCCGCAGGCCGCTGGCCGCGAGCGCATCGACGACTTCCTGGTAGAAATCGGGTTCGAGCAATTGTTCCGGCGAAACATTGACGTTGACCTTCACGTGGTCGGGCCAGGTGCGCGCTTCGTGGCAGGCCTGTCGCAGGACCCAGCGCCCGATCGGCACGATCAGCCTCGTATCCTCGGCCAGCGGAATGAACCGGCCCGGACTGACGAAACCGTGCTCGGGACTGTTCCAGCGCACCAGCGCCTCGAAGCTGACGATATTCTCGCTGCGCGCATCGACGACCGGCTGATAGTGCAGCACGAATTCGTCGAGACCCAGGGCCTCGCGCAGGCTTGATTCCAGCTGCCGTCGCTCCTCGGCCGACGCATGCAGGACCGGCTCGAAGGATCGATGTCCCTCGCCGCCGGCATCCTTCGCCTGGTAAAGCGCGAGATCGGCGTTGCGCATCAGTTCCTCGACCGTCTTGCCATCGCGCGGGCCGATCGCGGACCCGACGCTGGCCCCGACATAAAGCGTATGATTGTCGACCTGGTAAGGCTTGGACAGCGTCTCGATCACCCGCGCCGCGAGACGTTTCATCGCCGGCCCATCACTCGCATCCCTGAGGACGATCGCGAATTCATCGCCGCCAAGCCGCCCGACGGTGGCATTGTCGTTCATCAGGCCCTGAAGCCGTGCGGCAACCTGTGCGAGCAATTTGTCGCCGGTCATGTGGCCAAGCGAATCGTTCACCGCCTTGAACCGGTCGAGATCGATCATCATCAATGCGCAGCGCGAACGCCAGTGCGCCGCCTGTTTGAGCGCATCGCCCAGCGTTTCAGCCAGCATCAGGCGATTGGGCAGAGCGGTCAACGAATCATAGCGGGCGAGATAGGCGATCTTCTCGCTCGACTGGTGCTGCTCAGTCACATCCGACCCCACGCCCCGCATCCCGCAGAACCGCCCGCCTTCATCCCGGACCGGGGTGCCCGACAATTCCCACCAGCGGCGCTGCCCCCTGATCGAGACCTCGACCAGCAGGGAGGAAAACGATTCGCGATTGTGCAAATGCTCGGCAAGATCGCGCAGACCTGGCGGAAAATCGGTCTCTTCCCAGCGACCGTCCGCGATAAGGTCGAATAGCGGGCGACCTTCCGCTTCGGATGGCGATGCTTCGAGCGCGAATGCAAAGCGCGGTCCGACGGTGCGGAGCCGCCGCTGCCGGTCGACCTCCCACAGCCAGTCGGCCTCGTTCTCTTCGACTTCCCGAAGAAGCTGCGAGACGGTCTGCTCTTTTTCTCCGAGGAGATTTTCAGCGAGTTGCGCCGCGATGTAGCTGCGCGCAACCTGCATCGTGCCGAGAACGGTCAGAACCGCGAATAGCGCCAGCGCCGCAGCGACCTCGTAATGACCGGCGGCAAGGGTCTGGTACACCGACGCGGCGGATACGATGCCGGTAAAGCTGATGATGCTGAGCGGAGCGGTGGTGTAGAAATAGACCGATCCGGCCATCAGCATGATCGCCACGACCAGCAGGGCCGTGGATTGCGAAAACGTGCCCAGCGGAGCGAAGAAGATTATCGGAACGGCCCACAGGATACCCGACAGGACCGAGGTTTTCGACTGTTCGAGGAACTGGCCGTTCGTCACACGCTGATGTTCTGAATTGACGAGCCCCCGGTCGACCTTGGCCCCGTGGACCTGAACCCCGACCAGAGCCGCCATCCACACCACGATCCACAGCGGGTCGACCGTGGCGAGATATATCTGAGCGACAAACACGCTCATGACCGCGTGCGAATAGACCCGGAAAAAGGCAAGCTTTGCCAGAGCGGCATATTGCAGGCCGCGAACGTGCGACCAATCCACGCTGCCCTCGTTCGACAGGCCGAGCACTGCTGCGATCGGCAGGCTCTTTCCCAAGGCCCGCGAGGAGGATGCTACAGACTGGCTCACCGCCGAACCTGTAGGATGCAAAGGTTTCGACGCGGTAAAAACGCTGATCGTTCTGTCTTGGTCGATCCGCTCGATCGGACAGCCACTCGCGAAATCGCTGACGTTAGAAAGCAGGTCTGCCGGAACTCTCGGGCGCAGCGCTTTGCCGAATGCGACCATGCCCGCAGCTGGATCGGAAAACGACTGGATGCTTTTTTTCCAGGAATTGGCTGGAAAGCGGTCTGCCCGGTTTTGGCCGCCGCTGCGAGGCGACTGGATGCCCCTTCATGGGTGCGACGCTGCCGATCCTGGGCTCAAACCTGCTCCGGATCCAGTCGACGAAGCAGTCGGGACCGTGACGCTGTAATCTGAGATAGATCGAATTGATCGAGGTGCGTCAGAAAGGCTTCGAGAGCGCCAGCCAGAGCAGGCTTCAGGCCACACGCACCATCAATCGCGCAATTCTCCTTGCCACCCATGCAGGCAACGAAGCCCGTGAAATTCTCCATGCTCCGGACCACTTTGCCCACGTTTATCTCTGCTGGCGATCGCGCAAGACGCAGTCCGCCGCCCCTTCCCCGCATCGATACGACATAACCCGCCGCGACCAGCTCTTGCGCAACCTTGGCAAGATGATTGCGCGATATGCCGTAATGATCGGCCAGCCAGTCGATCGACACGACATCATCCTTTGCGGCAAGCGCCATGAGCATTCGCAAGGCATAATCTGTTCGAAGGTTCAGCTGCATAAAAAAGGTATATCAGATATTGCTTTTTCTCCAAGACACGATAACAAGTATATGAGATGCTTCTTTTGAGGAGAGCTTTGGGTGCAGACCTCAACCGACAAACCACGAGACGAGGTACACGCTGCAAGGGCAGCGAAGCGCGCCCATGCCGTGGCGCTGGGCGTCGATGAGCGGTTCGTCTCGGTCATGGTGGAACGCTTTTACGCCAATATTCGGGAGGATGAGCTACTCGCTCCCATCTTTGCAGAGCGTATCTCCGACTGGCCTAGGCATCTCGAGCGGATGAAGACATTCTGGCGTTCCATCCTTTTCAATAGCGGGGAGTTCTCGGGAAATCCGATGGTCAAGCACATGGCTATCCCCGGCCTCGAGGAGTTTCATTTCGCCCGCTGGCTCGAAATTTTCTACGCAACGCTCGATGCAATGGGATCCCGGCCCGATGGCGCCACGCTCGTTGCCGAACGTGCGCGTGCCATCGCCGACAGCCTACTCACCGGGATCACGATCCGCCAAGACGGCATCTCCGGATCCAGAGCAGGAAGGAATCTCCCTCATGTTTGAACGGCAATCGGCCCCGGTCGCCCGGTTCGGAGTTGGGTTACCGATCATTGCCGCCTTGATCGGTATCGGAGAATAGGCATGGCGAAGGGTCTGCCAGATAGTGTTCGCAAGTATTCGGAAACGCCCCTTTTCAGCGAGCAGACGGTGCCCGACAAGCTCACATCGGAGCACGACCTGAAGGCCGGAGTTTGGGGCAAGCTCTGCGTGATCGCCGGCAAGCTCGAGTATCACGTTCCGGGAGCGCCGGATAAGGTCCATGCCATCAAAGCGGGTGAGAAAGTCGTTATCGAGCCTCGACAAGTTCATTTCGTCAGGCCGATTGGTCACGTACAATTCAAGGTGGAATTTTACCGTTGAGCGCGATGTTCGAGCGATTTCGTACTGGAGGCCTTTCGGTCTCGTAGCTTCGATTGCTGGCGTCTGTTTTAAGTGCGCAAGCTGACGGTCATCCGTCCTGCCGATGCGCGAGTTGCCTGTCCGCCGCGGGAAAAGCGCCCCGGCATGCCCCACGGCCGCGATTGGATGGACTGGTCCCTCCCCGAACTGGGGGCAATCCCGGCTCCGTCGCGTGCGCGCGCATTGAACCGACCGGCCCGACCGAACCGGCAGGTCAGCTTATCATTGGATAAATTTGCGAAGCTGGCTTCTCGCTGTATCATGATATGGCGGGGGAGAGCCACGTGCAGGAACGACGACCAGCGCCAGCCGCTATGATGACCGCGAGTTTGAAGCTTTTCGGGTCATTTCGTGTCGAGCTTGCAGACGGTGATACCCTCGAAATCAGCAACAGGCGCGGTGCTGCGCTGCTCGCGGTCCTGTGTCTCGAGGCAGGTCATTCGATCGACCGCGAGACCCTTTGCGGGCTTTTGTGGCCCAATCGTTTCTCGGCACAGGCAAGGGCCAGCCTCAGGCAGTGCCTTCATGATCTCCTGCGTCAACTTCGCGATCACGACGTCGATCTGCTCGACGTGACCCGCTCGACCGTGGCGATGCGACCGGGATCGTGCACCAGCGACCTGTCGGGGCTCGAAGAATTGTTCGTCACATCGCAAGCCGAGGGCCGTGGCGCGATCGCGGACATCCTGCTTGCGATCGGCAACCGGCCTTTGCTCGAAGGATTTTCGCTCAACCCGGCATTCGACGACTGGCTCGACTTGCGGCGCCGGCACGTGGATGCGCGCATCAGGGCCTCGATCCTCGCGCTTCTGGGGTCAGACAGCGCCGATACCGATTACGACCGATTGCGCGATGCCGCGCGCGCCCGGTTTCCGGGGCTCGCCGAACCGGCGACGGCGCTGGGCACGACGACGCTGGCCGTTCTTCCCTTTGCCCCGACCGACCCGGACGACGGCGATGTCCTTCTGGCGGACGGGATCACGGACGAAATCGCATCGCGGCTTGGGCGGACCGGCGGGCTCGCGCTGGCGGGCCGGTCGTCGGTGCGATCCGTCGCGGATGGCGCGGGGCTGCTGCCCGATATCGCGGCGGCGCTAAGGGTTTCGCACCTGGTGGAGGGAGAGGTTCAGCGAAGCGGAGACCGCTTCACCGTCCGCATCGCGCTGATCGAGGGGGCAAGCGGCACGGAAATCTGGTCGGACCGTCTCGACGGCTCGCTCTCGGAGCTGTTCGATACGCGCAAGGTGATCGGCACGAACGTCATCGCTGCCATCTGCCGCGCGCTCGGGGTGTCGGTCACGCCTGCACCGATGCGGCGGATGACCTGCGACCGGGAGGCCTATGCCCTTTACCTGCAAGGCCGTTCACTGATCCAGCGTTCGATCCAGGATGGGGCGGCGGCCAAGGCGGTCGAACTGCTGGAAAAAAGCCTCGCGATCGATCCCGATTTCGCCGAATGCTGGACCGCTCTTGCCGACGCACACATTCACAACGCCGTCTACACGCCCTGCCTCGACCGGATCGAACGCTCCGAAAAAGCGGCCGAATGTGCGAAACGCGCAGTCGAGCTCGACCCCGGGCAAGGACACGCGCTGGCGATCCAGGGCATCCACGAATGGACGCGCCGCAACCCGGCCGGTGCGATCGACCTCGCCTACGAGGCCTATGCGCGCGAACCGCACAACGCCGATGTCGCTTCTCGCCTGGGTTCGTTCCTGCTCTATGCCGGGCGCACTCGCGCGGCCCTGCCGTTCATCGAGGCGGCGGTGGAGCGCGATCCAGTCTATGGCCGCAACTATGCCATGCTGGCGACCGCCCTGTTCAACCTTGGTCGGCACGACGAAGCGATCGAAGCGGGGAAGCGCATGGTCGATCTCGGCATGCCGGGCATGTGGCTGGCGGTGATGCAGGCGGCGCTTGGCGAACATGATCTGGCGAGAGAGACCTATTACGGCTCGCGCGTGCTGATGAATACGGTCATCCTCCCGCCTGCCGGAACCCAGCCGATGGGTGACGAAGCCCGCGACGCCTATTGGGGGGTCGCCGCCCGAGGATGCTGCGGCAAGAGCGAGGCGGACCGTGCGGCCTATTGCGCGATGTTGAGCGGGCTGCACGCCACCATGCCCGATCCGCACGACCCCTCGATCGCCTTTCCCGCGATCTGGATGGGCCACGCCGACCTCGTGATGAAAATCTATTCCGAGCGCATCCACCCTGCCAACATGTTCGGATTGATGAGCCTGTGGGCGGATGTCGAACCGATCCGCCGCACGCGCGACGATCCGCGCTTCGTGGATTTCGCCGAAAGCATCGGGCTGGTAGAGGCATGGAACCGCCACGGCTGGCCCGACCTCCTGCAAAGTGACCCGCGGAGCGACTGAACGGTCCGGAATTGACGTTTTTTTGACGCTCGCCCGGCTTGACCGGCGGTGCCGTAGCGGAGCATTCTGGCGTAGAGCAAGAGACAAGAAAAGTCCGGTTATCCAGCCGCTTCACGTCCCGTGCGTTCGGGATGGGCCCGGCTTGCCGCGCGGATTACAAAAGGGAGATTTCGCGATACCGGGGGAGATGCGCGAGGTGCCCTTACGAAAGAGCTCCGGCGGGCGACTATGCGACCCGATCGCCCGCCGGGGTTCGCCTTCCGGCCACGCCGCCGGGAACAGGGAGCCATGCCATGACGATGCCTTCGCCAAAGCTCGCCCATGTCGTCTACCGCACGCACCGGATGGACGAGATGCTGGCATGGTATCGCACCGTCTTCGGGGCCAGGGTCGTCTATCGCAATCCCGCGCTCGCTTTCCTGACCTTCGACGATGAGCACCATCGCTTTGCCTTGGCCGATCTCGCCGTGATCGCGCCGGATTGCGAGGCGGCGACGCAGGCGCCGGTCGGGCTCGATCACGTGGCCTTCGAAGTGCCTTCGCTAAGAGCGCTTCTCGAAAGCTGGGAAAGCCTGAAGGCCAGCCGGATCGAGCCCTATTGGTGCGTCAATCACGGAATGAGCGCGTCGCTTTATTACGCCGATCCGGACGGCAACCAGATCGAATTCTCGGTCGACTGCTTCGCCAGCAAGGCCGAATGCAGCGATTATTTCGCGGGCGAGGCGATCGGCGCGAACCCGGTCGGCACCGAATACGATCCGGCCGACTGGCTTGCGCGCCTGCGCCGCGGCGAAGCGGAGGCTGCGCTGCTTGCGATAGATCCCGCCGGGCCGGTTTCTCCAATCCGCGGCCGGATGGAGACACTGGCCGAATGAACCGGGCCGGGCGTCAGGCGAGAGGCGGATCTTCGCCGACGTCTCGAATTGAAGGGGAGACGCTCAAGAGAGCAAGCACCATCGCCTCCTCGCTCAAGCCGAAGCGACGATCACCACAACAATGCTGAACGCCGATGACGGCTTTCAACTCACGCTCTAAGAAGGGACATGGACCATGCACGCCAATCTTGCAGCGGTCGAGACGCTCTACGAAGCCTTCGCCAGCGGCGACATGGAACTGGCCGCGTCGGTCATGGCCCCTGACGTGCAATGGCACGAGGCGGAAAATTACGTTTTCGCAGACCGCAATCCCTATGTCGGGGCGCAGGCCGTTTTCGCCGGTGTGTTCGGACGCACTGCCGAGGTGTTCGACGGATTTTCCGTTGAGGTCGGCACGCTCATCGGCGACGGCGAGACGGTCGCGATGCAGGGCCGCTACCGCGCAGTTGCGACGGCGACGGGGATCGAGGTCAATCCGCAGGTCGTCCACTGGTTCACCGTGCGGGACGGCAAGATCACCGCCTTCCAGCAACATGTCGACACCCTCGCCATGGCACGCGCGCTGGACGATGAAGCGTGACGCGGTTTGGCGGCGCTGGACGCTATCTCGCACGACGCCGTCCGAACGCCGCACCGGTCACCCGGAAACCGGCGGCATGATCCCCGAAACCGCCGCGTCGGCCGCACCCACGGTAAGCGGCGAACGCTACGGCGTTATGGACGTGCTGCGGGGCTTTGCGCTGTTCGGGGTGATGACGATCAACCTGACCGAACTGGGCGGCGTCGACATCGTGATCACCGCCGCACAGGCCGCCGCCCTTCCTTCGGCGGCGCTCGACGAAAGCGTCTGGTTCTGGGTCCGCCTGTTCGTTTCGGACAAGGCGAACACATTGTTCGCCTGCCTGTTCGGGCTTGGTTTCTGGGTGCAGATGGAGCGGCTCGAGGCACGCGGCGCGCCGTTCCGCGAAATTTACCTGCGCCGCGCCGCGATCCTGCTGGTGTTCGGCTGGCTGCACCTGTATTTCCTGTTCAGCTGGGACATCCTGCATGTCTACGGGATCGCCGCCTTCGTCCTGCTGGCGAGCCGCCGACTGTCCGAGCAGACCATGCTGGGTCTCGGCCTCGCGCTGCTCCTGTTCGGCAAACCACTCGTGACATGGATCTTCGCCGCGACCGGCATTTCTGGCCCGCTCGAGGCGGCGACCTACGAGAAAAGCGCAATCCTCGCCCGTCAGGCGGCAGCGCAGGCGGGCGACTTTCCGCTATTCCTCGGCCTGATGTCGGAGAACATCCGGCTCGGCTGGTTGCTCAATGGCGGGCTGATCGCATGGATCGCCTATGCAACGGGGCGCTTCTATATCGGCGCATGGATCGCGCGGCAGGGCTGGATCCAGAATTCCCGCGAGCGACGCGCGATATTCCGCCGCTGGCTCTGGCCGCTGCTGCTGGGGGGTCTCGCACTCGAAACCGCGCACCTGCTCAGCGAGGAAAGCGCCTTTGGTGCCTTCGCGAAAATTCTGCACGCCGTCGCCACCCCGATGATCGCGGCGGGCTATGTCTGCGCTCTCGTGCTGTTGTTTCACGGCAGCGGCGCTGGGCGGGTGGTGCGGCTGCTCGCGCCGGTCGGGCAGATGGCGCTGACCAATTACGTCATGCAAAGCTTTGCCGTGCTGTTCATCCTGACCGGCGTCGGACCGGGCCTGGGTTTTGCCGGCCGGGCCGGGGTCGCGACCTTCCTGCCGCTGGTGATCCTGTTCTTTGCCTGCCAGATCGCGTTCAGCCATGTGTGGATGAAGGCCTTCGCCTTCGGACCGCTCGAATGGACATGGCGAACGCTCACCTATGGCGAGGCGCCGCGGCTGCGCCGTGCCCGAGCGATAGTCGCCTGAGCCGAGCGCCGGTCGGCTTGCGCGTTCGGTCGGTTTCCTTCCGAGCCGCCCTTGCCTGCGGCCACGCCCCGAACGCCATTTGGAAGACATTCCCCGATCGTGGTAGGTATCCGGTCCGAACGACAACTTCGCCGCCGATCAAGCCATGAGCCCGCGGCGCGCCGCCTTGCTCCCTGAGCGATCGGTGCCGGGCTTTCCAGCGGCATTGCCAGGACGCTCAGCGTTGGGTCGACCGGCGCTAGGACTGTCAAACCTGGCGGCCAGGATAGTCGGGCAACAAGTTTCGCCTACGAGCTGGCCCTAGGCCGCCAAACGCGATGCCTCCCCCCTCGCCTCCTTGATCTTCTCTTCGCCGCCCGAGCCCATGACGCCATCGGCCGCCACCATCCTGACATCGGTGATCCCTATGAAGCCGACGAAAAACCTGAGCCAGGGGGTCATGAAATCGATCTCGCTATCCACCAGCGTACCTCCCGATGCGACGGCGATATAAGCCTTCTTCCCTTCGAGGAGGCCGACCGGGCCGTTTTCGGTGTATTTGAAAGTGGTGCCGGCACGGGCCACCAGGTCCGCCCAGGCCTTTACCGTCGCGGGGACCGAGAAATTGTAGATCGGAACGCCCATCACGATGGTGTCGGCGGCTTGCAGTTCGGCAATCAGTTCATCGGCGATGGCCGCGAGTTCCTTCTGCTCGTCGCTACGATCGGCAGGAGAGGAAAGGTTGGCAGCGAAGCGATCGGCCGAG
>JGI12210J13797_10228200_pt1 | contig 15147 bp, 11 predicted proteins | sample ElkSlonscriptome_3_FD_13797 | JGI IMG/M metagenome (IMG submission 13797)
GGTCTCGCTGGCCATGACCACCTGGTCGTCGTGGGTCAGCCAGTAGCGGCTCGGGCGCAGGCCGTTCCGGTCGAGCACCGCACCGATGTAGCGGCCGTCGGTGAAAGCGATGGAGGCCGGTCCATCCCAGGGCTCCATCATGCAGGAGCTGTACTCGTAGAAGGACCGCTTCTCCGGGCTCATCCGGTCGTCCTTCTCCCAGGCCTCGGGGATCATCATCATGATCGCCTCGGGCAGGGAGCGGCCGCCCATCAGCAGCAGCTCGAGGACGTTGTCGAAGTTGCCGCTGTCGCTCTGGAAGGGCTCGGCGATCGGGAAGCACTTCTGCAGCTCGTCGCCGAAGAGCGCCGACTCGAGGATCCCCTCGCGGTCGTCCATCGACCCGACGTTCCCGCGGAGCGTGTTGATCTCACCGTTGTGGCTCATCAGTCGCAGCGGCTGCGCGCGACTCCAGGTCGGGAAGGTGTTGGTCGAGAAGCGCGAGTGGACCATCGCGAGATGGCTCTTGTACTCCCAGTGCTGCAGGTCCGGGTAGAAGGGCAGGAGCTGCGAGGGCGTCAGCATCCCCTTGTAGACGATGAGCCGCGGCGAGAGCGTGCAGACGTAGATCTGATCCGCTTGCCGCAGCCGCGCGTCGCTCCGCAGAGCGGTGCCGGCCCGCTTCCGGATGACGTAGAGCTGCCGCTCGAACGCGGCCTCGTCCGTGTCTTCGCCGGCCTCCACGAAGAGCTGTTCGATCGAGGGCAGCGACGCGAGGGCGGTCGGACCGAGGTCGGCGGCCTCCGGGTCGGTCGGGACGACGCGCCAGCCGAGCACCCGCTGCCCCTGCTCGAGCGCGATCCGCTCGAAGGTGCGCTTGCAGTGGGCCCGCTCGCGCGGATCGGAAGGGAGGAAGACATTGCCGACGGCGTAGCGGCCGGGCTCGGGCAGTTGCTCTTCGAACGCCTGCGCCGCGACCCGTTCGAGGAATACGTGAGGCAGGGCGGTCAGGATGCCGGCGCCATCGCCGGTGTTCGCCTCGCAGCCGCTCGCGCCGCGGTGAGCCATGTTTCGAAGGACCTGGTCGGCGTCCAGCACGATCTGGTGGGACGCGCGACCGCGCACGTGCGCGACGAAGCCGACCCCGCACGAGTCGTGTTCGAAGCGGGGATCGTAGAGTCCGTATGCGCGCGGACCGCCGGGCAACCATGTCATCGAGAGAAACCTCCGGCAGGGTCGTGCTCAGCGTGCCGAGGAGCGGCGCGGTGAATCGACCCGGGTCGAGCCCGCCGTGAGGACGGCGAACCGTGGGTGATGAGGCCGCTTACCGACGAATCGTTAGGCTGCGCGCCTCGGGCGGCTAATGCTTAGTCGCTTTGACGCGCCGTGTCAATCACGGCGCGCGCGCGGCGGTGAGAGCCTTGGGTCATCGCAGGCCAGCGTTAAGCCCCTGGATGATGGGCGGAACTCTCTTCACATCGAGCACCGAACGCAACCCCAATCAAAGCGGGCACTCGTCGAGGCATTCCGCCACAGGCGCCCCAGCAACCACGACAGACGTGTCAGACAGCATAAATGCAACGGTCTGTTGCGCTTGTTTTTTAGGGCCAAAGTCCTTGTCGGACGTCGCTCGTGCTCCAACAACTCCGCACTCTACCCCAACAGGAGAAGGAGCTTTCCATGAAGACCATGAGACTAACTGCATTGATGTTCACCGCCGCGGCGCTTGCCGTAGGCTGCGGTGACGACGACGATACGACCGACACCACGACGGTCGACATGACCGTACCCACGGACGCCCCGGACTCGTCCAACACCATCGTCGACGTCGCGGCCGCCGACGGCCGATTCACGACGCTGCTCGCCGCCGCAGAGCGCGCCGGACTCGTTGGTCTGTTGACCGGCGAGACGGCCTACACCGTCTTCGCGCCGACCGACGCCGCCTTCGAGGCGCTCGGCGTCGATCTGTCGACCCTTTCGGACGAAGAGGTCCGGGGCATTCTCGCGTACCACGCGGTCGAGGGCGAGGTTCCCTCCACCGCCATTCCCGCGACAGCCCTCTCGGCCGCTGAGCTGACCCTCGTCTTCGACACCACCGACGGCGTGATGGTCAATGACGCGACCGTCACCGCGGCCGACATCGAGGCCGACAACGGCATCATCCACGTCATCGACACCGTGCTGCTTCCGCCGGACATTCCCACGATGGCCGGCTACCTCGGCGCCAGCTCGCTCGCCGGCGCGCTCGGCGACGCCGACCTCGTCGAGGCGCTGCAGGCCGATGGCCCCTTCACGGTCTTCGCGCCGGACAACGACGCCTTCACCGACGCCGGTGAAGTCCCCGCGGACGCCCTGCCGGGCATCCTCCTCTACCACGTCGTCAGCGGCGCGGTGGACTCGGGCTCCATCCCGATGATGGCGCCGACCCTCTCCGAGAACGAGTGGGACAACGCCATGCCGCTCTTCTTCGACACCTCCGACGGCGTGGTCGTCAACGACGCCACCGTCGTCCTCGCGGACGTGCGCGCCACCAACGGCATCATCCACGTCGTCGACACCGTGCTGCTCCCGCCCACCGTAGTGGACGCCGCCGTCTACGCCGGCCTCAGCTCCCTGGTCACCGCCGTGGGCGACGCCGCCGACATCGACGCCACCACCACCGTGGCCGGCGCACTCTCGGCCGACGGCTCGCTGACCGTCTTCGCGCCCACCAACGACGCCTTCGACGACGCCAGCGCGGTCACGGCCACCCTCGACGCCGAGGGCCTCCGGGACGTGCTGCTCTACCACGTGGTCGACACCGGCACGCCGGTCCTCTCGACCGACCTGGCCGACGGTGATGTCCCCACGCTCGCCACCGGCGAGAGCGTGACCATCGTCGCCGATCCCCCGACGGTGAACGGCGCGGCCATCGGTCCGGCCGACATCCACGTCTCCAACGGCGTGGTTCACGTCATCGACGCCGTCCTCGTTCCCTGAACGAAGACCGACTCGAGTGAGCGCCCGCTCCGGCTCGCCGGGGCGGGCGTTCACGCGTGGGGAACTCAGCCCTTCTTGCGCCGACGCCGGCGCGGCTCTTCGTCCGGTACTTCGAGCGGCAGCGGGATGCGCTCGATGCGCGTCGAGAGGATGACCATCGTTTCCGTGCCGTCGACACCGTCGAGGGCACGGATGGTGCTGATGAGGGTCTCCAGAGCCGCCGTGTTCATCGCCCGGACCTTGAGCAGGAGCGTGTGCCCACCGGTCACGTGGTGGCACTCGAGGATGCGGGTCTCGTTGTCGACGTACTCCTCGAAGGCCCTCAGGTGCTTCGGGTCGCCGATGGAGACACCGATGAAAGCAGCCACGTCGAGCCCGACTTTCCGAGCGTCGACCTGGGCGTGGTAGCCGAGGATGACCCCGGCCTGCTCCATCTTCCGGAGCCGCTCCATCACGGCCGGTGCGCTCAAGCCCACGCGCTCGCCGACGGCCTTGAGCGATATCTTGGCGTCGGCCTGCAGCTCCTGGAGGAGGCGCGCGTCGATCGCGTCCAGCGGGTAGGTCTCCGATCCCATCTGCGGCGCCGAACTTGGCTGGGTCCTTCCGGCCTGTCAACGACGGATCGTTCCGTGAAGGCCGCTATCGAGCGCCGATGTTGTCATCGCCACCCCCGATTGGTTAGCGTGCGATGGCTAGGGGGTAAGCGATGATGGGTGATTTCACTACACGGGCACATGCCCTTCGTTGGGCGCTGATCGGGTCGCTCGCCATGGCCGGGGTGGCCTGCGGCGAATCGGAATCGGAGCACACCTACGAAACCGGCATCGAGCCAACGAGCGGCAACGAGCAGGAAGAGACGCCGGGCATCGACGAGGCCGAGGCGGTGGAGATCGCCATGGCCCTCGCCGAGCAGGAGGGTTACGACACCCACTCGTACGACGACATCGTGGTCGACCACGCCGATGACGGGAACTGGATCGTGCAGCTTCGACGGCCGCGCATGCTCCGCTTCCTCGAGGTCACCGTCGACAAGGTGAACGGCAACGCCTCGCTCGCGGTCCGCTCCTCGGGCGCCGACGGCTGAAACCCCTTCACTGCGCTATCCTTCGGGCGATGACCTTCGCCCGACTCCTGACCCTCGCCCTCGTCACGCTGATCGCCGCCGGCTGCAGTGACGACGACGGGGGCGACGGCACGGACACGCCGATGAGAGACGCCGGCCCCACGGTGCTGCCAGGCCACTGCGACGATGGCCCGCTCGATGAACCGATCGCCGGCTGCGCACCGGCGCCGATGGCCTCGACGGGCGACCCGGCGCAAGACTGTGTGAACCGGATCAACCAGCTCCGCGCGGAGTGCCAATGCCTGCCGCCGCTCGCGCGCTGGACCGAGGGTGAGTCCTGCGCCGATGACCAGGCCGAGTACGACATCACCCGCAGCCCACACTCGGGCTTCAACGACGACATCTGCGACGGCGGCTTCGGCCAGAACGAGTGCCCTGGCTGGGGCAGCGTCGATCAGGTCATTTCCGGTTGCCTGCAGCAGATGTGGGACGAGGGTCCGGGCGAACCCTTCTCCGAGCACGGTCACTACCTGAACATGACCAACTCGCGCTTCACCATGGTCGCCTGTGGCTACGCCGACAGCGACAGCGGCCTGTGGGCCGTGCAGAACTTCCGCTAGCCGAAGAAGCCGCGCACCTTCTGGAAGAAGCGGCCGAGCGGCGACGCGAGTCGCTCGTCGTCGCTCTCGTCGACGCCGGCGTATTCGTTCTGCCGTTCCTTCGCCTCGGTCGCGGAGACGTCGCGCGAGAAGTCCACATCGAGCAGTGAGCCCGTCAGCCCGTCGCGGGCGATGATCGAGAGCACCGCGTGGTCGTCGAGCTGCAGCTCGAGGTCGATCTCCCGCCCCGCCTCCCGAGGCGCGAGGCCCTCGATGACGACCGTACCGAGGTACTCGTTGCGCGTCGCGTCTCGGCGCTCGCCCTGATAGAGCGCCAGCTCGTAGCGCGTCTGCTGGTCCTCTTCGGTGCGCACGACGAAGCTCTTGCTGGTCGGCAGCGACGTGTTGCGGGGCACCAGGCGCAGGAAGCGGCGCCCCTCGTCGGCGATGCCGATGCTGAGCGGCAGGACGTCGATCAACCGGACCTCGCGGATCCGCGAGGCGAGCAACGCGGCGCCGATCGCGACGGCTTCGTCGGGGTTGGTCTTTCGGTCGGCGCGCCGATGAAAGAACGCCTCCACGTGCTGGTGGACCAGGGGCATGCGGCTCATCCCACCGACGAGGATGAGCTCGTGAATGTCGTCCGGCGCGAGACCGGCGGCGGTGACGGTCTCGCGGGTGATCTCCAGCAGTCGGGACACGAAGGGTCCAGCGAGCTCTTCGAGGATGGGCCGCGAGACGGTGGCGTTCAGGTCCCGCGGCTTCCCATCGACCTCGCAGAAGTGGTTGAGCGACACCGCGAAGGTCTCCTGCACCGAGAGTCCGCGCTTGCACTCCTCGGCCACTTCCCGGAGCCGGGCGAGCTGCTGTGGAGTCGGCTCGATCCGAACGCGGACCTCCCGGTGGAGCTGCTCGAGGAGGTAGTTGGCGATCATGTCGTCGATGTCGATCCCGCCCAGGAAGGGATCGCCACCGATCGCGAGGACCTCGAAGTCGCCGTCGCTGGCGCGCATCACGGAGATGTCGAAGGTACCGCCGCCGAGATCGAAGACGACATAGTGGCCCTTCCGAGCGCTGTGGTGGCCGAACGCCAGCGCCGCGGCGGTGGGTTCGGGCACGAGCTGGTCCACCATGATCCGCGCGGCGCGAGCGGCTCGATTCACGGCCTCGCGCTGAACCTCCGTGAAGTACGCGGGCACCGTGATCACGGCGCGATCGATCGAGCCGTTCAGGAACCGGCTCGCGACGTCGCGGACCTCCTCGAGGAGCGCGGTGGCGACCTCTTCGAAGGAGACCACTTCGCCATTGATGGAGGCGCCAAAGCGGTGATCCCGCGTCTCCGTGAGCTGGTAGGCGAAGTAGGGCTGGTAGTCGAAAGCAACGCTGTCGGTGTATGCGCGGCCGATCAGCCGCTTGCTCCCGTAGATGGTCTCGCCCGGGTCCAGGACCATCCGCTTCACCGCCGGTTCTCCGACCAGCACCCGATGGCCCACCCGCGCGTAGACGCTGGGCACGGTGTGGCTGCCGTAGCGGGTCGGGATCACCTGCGGGACGCCGTCGAGGACGACCGATGCGCAGGTGTTGCTGGTCCCCAGATCGATGCCGATCGCGAAGCCTTCGGTCGCGCCCCGTCCGCGGGTGCGCGTCTCGATTCGCACCGGATCCTGGTCCCCCGAGGGTGGTCCGGGCGGGGGCACGGACGGGCGCCGCTCCGGGTCGAAGCCCGGGGGTCGCTGACTATCGCTGACCGCGCGCTCATAGTTCTCGAAGGCGGGCGGGGGCTCTCGCGGATCCTCGAAGGTCGGCAGGTCGAGGTCCGCGCCATCGTCCGCAGGCTCGAATCCGTCGTCGAAGGTGGGCAGGGCCGGGTTCGGTGGAATCGCGGGCAGCGCGTCGGGGGCTCGGCGCGGCGAGGGCGCTCGATCGTGGCGAAGGGTCTCGTCACCGTCGAGGTCGATCGGCGGGAGTGAGCCGACATCCGGCACATCGAGGTCGATGTTCGGGAGCCCGGACGGTGGGCCCCGGTCCAGCTCGGCATCCAGGTCTATGCCGTTGTCGCTGGTGGACTCAGGAGCGCCGAGCAGTGGCCCTGGGTGCCCGACGATCTCGGAGCTCCCGCGCCCGCTCGACCGCGGAGGCTCGGGTTCGGGGGCGCCTGGGGGCTCGTCCAGATCGAGATCGAGCTCGAGCTCCGAGGGCGGCTTCGAGCTGAAGCCCGAGCCCGGGCCGATGTCCAAGTCGAGATCCCCGACATCGAGCCCCGGGATCTCCGGCTCGGGCACGGCGAGCTCTGGCGTCGGCATCTCCGGCTCGGTCGACGACTGCCGTGGAGTGTCCACCGACTCCTCTTCGATCGGTGATGCCTCGGGTGGGCGGAAGCTCGGCCGCGCGCGCCTCACGCCGGGGGTCGTCGGCGGCTGAAAGCTCGAGCGCCGTGGCTCCGGTGCGGGAGGCCGGACGCTCGGGGGCTTCGACTGGCGCGGTATCTCGTCGCTCTTGGCTCGCCCGAACTGGGAGCTCGGCGGCGCCGGCTCGTAGCCGGGCGGCGGTGACGACTGGCCGGAGGACGTCACCCCTCGGCGCAGCTCGAGCCCCGCTCCCACGCCATCGCGAACGAAGACGACCCGGCACACCCCGCGCCGCAGGACCTCTCCACTCGCGGAGCGAGCCTCGAAGATGCCTTGGGTTCCCGGCGCAGGCGACGAAGCGCCCAGGAAAGCAAACGCCGCCCGTACGCTGACGGAGCTGACCTCGACCTCGTGCCAGGTCGGGTCGCCGTGCCACTGGATCCAGAGTGTGGAGTGCTCGCTCACCGAAACGCCATGGTAGAGACCCCATGGGCCCGATCGGAAGCGCGATCGTCGTTTCCAGTGGGAGCCGACGGCAGCACCCCCGAGGAGCGGTCGGACTCAGGGAGCGGCGGGACCCCATCCGCGCTCGCAGCAGAGGCGGGTCATCAGGCTGCGGTAGGCGAAGAGGAAACGAAGCGCTGGCCCTCCCATCAGCAGACGGGTGAAGACCCCACGGACGCCCCCGCGGTGCTGGTACTCGACCCGATCGCGCACCCGAGTCTGCCCGCCGTCGATCGGCTCGAGCTCGTGGGTGTGGGCCCACTCTTCGAAGGGCCCGTGGGCCTGTTCGTCCACGAAGGAGTGCGCGTCGACATCCCGATGCCGAGCTCGCCAGCGCAGAGGGAAGGGACCGAGCCAGAGGGTGAAGTCCGCGACCATGCCGTCCGCGACCGGGCCGCCCTCGTGTACCCGAGCGATCATCGGCGGTGGCGTGAGCCAAGGGATGGCGTCGGTGGAGCCATGGAAGCGGCGCACGACCTCGAAGGGCGCGTCGACGTCGAAGGAGCGGTCCAGTACGGGCACGCTCTCGTTACTGGGGTCGACTCGAAGCGTCGGTCAGCCCCTCCGTGCGATCTCTCGAAAAGGATGACCGCTCGGTCACTCTTGGTGGTGAATCGCGCTCGTGACCGTGATAGCGTGATCGCATGATTGGGATGTGCCGTGGACTCCTGGTGGTCGCGTTGGCCGCGAGTGTCGCGTGTGGCGACGACGGCTCGAGCGGCGACGACGGCATCCCCGACGGTGGGTCGCCCGACCTGGGGCCACCGGTGCCCGGCGCGCAGACGTTCAGCACGGTCATTCCGGATCAGGAGCTGCTCAGCGGCGATGAGGTCGTCGGTCGCTGCTTCTCCTGGGAGATGGGCAACGAGACCGACGTCTGGGTGAACCGGGTCCGCTTCGAGACCACGCGCGGGATGCACCACTCGAACTGGTTCTTCGTCATCGGCAACCTCTTCGATGGCGAAGAGGGGCTCTGGGACTGCCGCGACCGCGACTTCGACACCGTGGCCGCCGCCGCTGCCGGCGGCGTGCTCTTCGCGCAATCGACGCAGGCCGCCGGCGAAGTGCAGGCCTTCCCGGAGGGCACCGCGATGCGCATCCCGCCCGGCGCTCGGATCGTGGCCGACCTGCACCTGCTCAACACCTACGGCGAGGACGTCGACGTGGAGGCGCAGATCCACGTCGACACGATCCCCGCCGACGCGGTCGAGACCCGGCTGCGTCCGCTGGCGTTCGACTATCTGGATCTCAGGATCCCGCCGCGCAGCAAGAGCGAGTTCTCGATGGACTGCGACTTCACCGAGCCGAACGGCGGCCCGCTCGACTTCAGCCTCTACTACGCGCTGCCGCACTACCACGCGCTCGGCAGCGGCATGCGCCTGGAGGTCATCGGTGGCGAGCGCGACGGCGAGATCCTCTGGGAGGCGTTCGGGAGCATCGGCGAGGCGCTCGGCCAGACCTTCGACCCTCCCCTCGAGCTGAGCGGGGCAACGGGTATCCGGGTGACCTGCGCCTACGACAACCCGACCGACCAGCTGGTCCGCTACGGCGTGGGCGACCAGGAGATGTGCGTGATGCTCGCCTTCACCGATTCCAACCGGACCTGGGGCGGCGGCGTGCTCGAGCGGAGCGGCGATGAAGAGGTCGCGAACGACGGGGAGACCTCGTTCCACGAAGCGCCCTGCCAGATGATCCCCTACGCCTCGCGCTGACCGCCGGGGCGACGGCTCCGCTCACTCACAGGCGTCGGCCCGCAGCTCGGCGACGTCGGCCGTGGCGCTGCCGCGCAGGTCGAAGACCAGTCGGTGGATCGTGGTCGACATGCGAGGGTCGGCGGCGCGAAAGACGAGCGACTCGCTGCGAACGACGGGCAGAGGCTCGAGCTCGACGCCCGAGTATCGCAGCGGCCCTTCGTGGCAGAGGTGGCCCTGGCGAATGAACTGCACCAGGTAGCGAACCTCGGGGTGTGCGTTCAGGAACGCAGGGACGTCGCGCGGGTCGAAGTCGGGTGACGCGACCAGCCCCTCGAGGTTGGCCACCCGGCCGCCGCCGTGGGCGGCGACGATCCCGATGTCCCAACCGGCGGCCCACTCGTCCTCGTCCAGGTGCCGGGCCAACCACTGGCCGTCCCGGCGCGCGCCCTCGTAGCTGCTGTAGGACGCCGGATCGACGCGGTGCACCCAGCCGAAGACGCTGCCGGCGAGCCAGAGCAGAGCGAAGGCCGGTGCGACCAAACGCGGAAGCCGAGGGACGAGCGCGGCCGCGGCGAGCGTCGCGAAGAGCACAGCCGGCCCCAGGTACCAGAGCGACGGGAGCCAGCGCCCCTGGAACACACCGACGTAGGCGAGCTGAACGCCGACGTGAAAAGCCAGCGCGGCGACCGTAGGCGTGCGGCGTAGGACGCGCGCNGAGACGACCCCGAGCACGAGCCAGGCGACGCCGACACCGANAGCAAAGCCTACCCGTGGAGGACCCGAGAGGTGCACACCGCTCACCGGGATCGGCGTGCCGAAGGTCGCGAAGGCGAACGCCGTCCAGACCCCGACCGGGACCAGGAAGGTCGCCGTGACCTTCAGGGCGAAGGACCGATCCTCGCGACCGATGAAGAGGAGCAGCGCGGCCACGAACGCGAGCGCCTCGAGACGAGCGAGCGCGATGGCCCCCAGCAGCAGGCCCAAGGGGAGCGCCTTTGTCTGCCGTTGCCATCGCCCGGCGCGGGCGAGGACGAACGCCATCGACGAAAAGAGCAGCGTGGACTCCATCCCACCGACCACCGCCTTGAACGCGTAGGGGTTGGTCAGGCCGATCGCGGCGGCCAGGGCGACGCCCACGAAGCGGCGGTCGAGCACCAGCAGACCAGCGAAAGCGAGCGCGATCTGCACCGCCAGGGTGACCCGCATGATCCCGTCTGGTCCGAGCCCGTCCGCCAGAGTCACGACCGGTACCAAGGTCAGCTGCCAGAGCGGGTGGAACCCGTTGGTGAGCTGGAGACCGTCGTGGGTGAAGCCATCGCCGGCAGCCAGGTGGCGAGCGATGGTCTGGTAGTACCAGGCGTCGTCGAAGGGGAGCGCGAGCGCTGCCGGCTCCCAGAAGACGGCGAGCAGCAGCCAGCCGAGACACACGAGCGCGAGCGCCACCGGACCGACTCGGCTCCAGCGCTCTCCATGGCCCTTCGCGGTCATCGCGGCCGGAGCATAGCGGCCACCCGGCGACGGATGACGAGACGATGACGGAGGACGAGTTGACACTTGGTGCCAGTTTGTTAGATCTCCCCTCGTCGCATGGGAGCGACCAGGAGGTGTGAGATGGGAATGCCGGCCAAGGGTGAGACTCGAAAGAACGTGATCGCGACGCTGCGCGAGATGCAGCAGAGCGACCTACCGATCGGCGATGGGCACGCCTTCGGCTTCATCTACTCGGCCGGCGAAGCGGTCGACGAGATCAAGAAGGCCGCGGTCACGATGGCCATGGGCGCGAACGGGTTGGACCCGACGATGTTCCCCAGCCTCCGGCAGCTCGAGAACGAGGTCCTCGACATCGCCCGCGACCATCTGAACGGCGACGAGAAGGTCGTCGGCTCCTTCACCAGCGGCGGGACCGAGAGCCTGCTGCTCGCGGTGAAGACGGCCCGGGACCACGCCCGGGCGACGCGCCCGGAGCTCACGCGGCCGACGATGCTGCTGCCGGAGACCGCCCACTCGAGCTTCCACAAGGCGGCCGCCTACTTCGACGTCGAGGCGATCGAGGTCACGGTCGACCCCGAGACCTTCGCCGCCGACGTGGACGACATGCGCTCCAAGATCGACGAGCGGACGATCCTCTTGGCGGCCTCGTCGCCGGGCTACGCGCACGGCGTCATCGATCCGATCGAAGCGATCGGTCAGCTGGCGCTCGAGCACGACCTGCTCTTTCACGTCGACGGCTGCATCGGCGCGTTCCTGCTGCCCTACCTCGAGCGGCTCGGCGACGACGTGCCGCTCTTCGATTTCCGCGTGCCCGGGGTCAGCTCCATCTCGATGGACCTGCACAAGTTCGCCTACGCGCCGAAGGGTGCGTCGGTCGTGCTCTACCGGGACGCCGAGCTGCGACGGCACCAGTACTTCGCCTGCGCCGCGTGGAGCGGCTATTCGGTCGTGAACTCGACCATCCAGAGCACCAAGAGCGCCGGGCCCCTGGCGGGCGCCTGGGCGGTGATGCGCTTCCTCGGCGACGAGGGCTACCTGAAGATCGCGGCCGAGCTCCGGAAGGGGACCACCGCGCTGGTCGACGGACTGCGCGCCATCGAAGGGCTGAAGGTCCTGGGCGAGCCGCAGATGGGGTTGGTCGCTGTGACCGCAGCCGACGGAGTGGAGCTGCCGATCTTCCGCCTCGCCGACCGGATGCAGGAGCGCGGCTGGTACGTGCAGCCGCAGCTCGGCTACCGAAACAGCCCGCCGAACCTGCACTTCCAGATCGAGCCGAGCAACGCCGGCAAGGTCGGCGAGATGCTCGTCGTGCTCGCCGAAGAGGTCGCGAACCTGACCGGCGAGAGCGAGCTGGCGCCGGCGCCACTGCTGCAGATGGCGGCGCGGCTGTTGCCCGAGGACGTGCGCCTGCGCTTCGGCGAGCTGATGGCCATGGCCGGCTCCCCCGGCCCCGGCGAGCTGCCCAAGGATCGGGCGCTGGTGAACGAGGTCATGAACGCCCTCCCCGCGCAGACGCGACAAGAGCTGCTCAAGGCCTTTCTCGGACAGATCTACACTCCCTGAGAATGACCATGCGGATCGGCATCGCACGCATCAACAGCGAGACGAACGCCTTCTCTCCGGAGGCCACGCGGATGGGCGACTTCGAACGCTTTCACCTGCTGGACGAGGCGGGCGTCGCGAAGGCCACCGGCCGCTTCCGGGCCGAGCTGCCGGGGCTCGCGCTGAACGCGGAGCTCTCGGGCGCTCGTCGAGCGATCGAGCGCGCCGGCGCCGAAGCGGTCCCGCTGATGAGCGCGTGGGCCCTCCCCTCCGGGCCGCTCACCGTGGCGACCGAAGAAGCGCTCCGGGATCGCTTGCTGGCGGCGATCGAAGGCGCAGGCCCGCTCGATGGGATCTACCTCGCGCTCCACGGCGCGATGCGTAGCGAAGCGGGCGGCGAGCCGGAGGAGCGCATCCTCGAAGCCGTGCGCGCGGCGCACCCGGGGCTACGGATCGCGGTGAGCTACGACCTGCACGGACAGATGACCGCGCCGAAGGTCCACCTGCCCGACGTGGTCACCGCCTACCGGACCAACCCGCACCGCGACCTGCGGAAGGTAGGCCACCGGAGCGCGGAGCTGCTCGTGCGCACGATCCGCGGCGAGCTTCGGCCGACCGTGGCCTGGCGCACGCTCCCCTTGGTCTTCGGCGGCGGCTCGACCCTCGATTTCATGATGCCGATGCGCCGGGTCTTCCGTCTGATGAAGAAGATGGAGAAGGACCCGCGGGTGCTCTACACGAGCGCCTTCACCGTTCACGTCTGGAGCGACTCGCGCGATCTGGGCTGGAGCGCCGTGGTGATGACCGATGGCGACCAAGCCTTGGCAGAGCAGCTCGCCGAGGAGATCGCCGACGCCCTCTGGTCGGTGCGCGACGTGCCCGGGCCGGAGCTGCACGGACCGGCGGAGGCCTTCGCCCTGGCCGAGCGCTCGACCCTCGCCCGCAAGACCGGCGCGGTCTTCTTCTCGGACACCGGCGACGTGGTGGGGGCCGGCGCCATCGGCGAGAGCACCCACATCCTCGCGGAGGCGCTCCGCCATCCCTCGCTGACGACCTACGTGCCGATCCGCGACCGGGAGGTCGTCGGCGAGCTCTGGGACCGCTCGCTCGGCGAAGCGGTCGCCGTCCACGTCGGCGGCAAGCTCGCCCCGGACCTCCACGAGCCCTTCGCGCTCGAGGGTCGGTTGGTTCACCGCGGCACCTCGGACTACTTCGGTCGCCACGTGACCATCGACGCCGGCCCGGCCAAGGTCATCGTCACCGAGCAGGCGCCCTACACGCTCAAGCCGAGCTTCTGGACCGACGCCGGACTCTCGCCGTGGAAGGCCGACGTCATCGTGGTGAAGAGCCTCTTCCACTTTCGCATCTACCACGCGCACATCGCCCGCAAGTACCTGGGCGTGCGCTGTGGCGGGACCACGGACTTCGACGCCTTTCGGACCGTGGACTTCCGTGAGCCGGTGCACCCGATCGACGACGTGCCGGACTGGCGGCCAGCGGACCGGCGGCGAAGGAACGAACCGGCCGCGAGCCCTCAGCGGGCGCGTTCGACCGTGTAGCCGACGTTCCGGAGCCGAGCGAGGATCCCTTCCGGGCCCACCAGGTGGCCGAGGCCGACGGCGATGAAGGCGTCGCCCTGGACCAGCTCCTCTTGGAGCGGCGCCATCCACGCCTCGTTCCGCCGGTCGATGAGCGCCGCGTGGAACTCGGGGGCGAGGGCGATCTCGTCGGGGTCGAGGAGGATCATCCCGATCCGCGACAGGTCGGCGGCGCGGTAGGCCTCGAGGAGGACCTCGAGCTCGTTCTCACCGGCCTGCATGCCCTGCACCATGTCGCTGACCATCCGGGCGACCTCGGCATCGGGCGGCGACGCGAGCGCGTCCACCTGATCCTGCACGGACTCGAGCGGCCGCAGGGTCACCCCGGTCGCGCCGGCCAGTCGGAAGAGGGTCATGTCCATCCCCTCCGGCGGCGAGCCCTCGTGCATGCGGCCCACGGCGGCCTGCAGGAGCATGAGCATGGTGAACCAGGGACGCAGCGTCCGGAGCGTCTGCTCGTTCATGGTCGCGTTGAGCTGGTTGGCGATCTCGTGCCAGACCCCAGGCGGGTAGAGCTGATCCTGCCGCTGTCCCTCGGGCAGCCTGGCCATCGTCAGCAGCGCGGCCGGGTCCATGTCGGAGGGGTCGATCTCCAGCATGAGCACGCGGGCGTTCGCGGCTTCGTCCTGGAGCGCGGGCGGGAGCGCCTCGTCGAGGGTCACCCCCACGTGGATGGTCCCCATGATGTGGCTCGTCTTGCCGTCCTTGGTCACCGACCAGACGAAGGGCTCCTCGGTGATTCGAGCGGTCTGCGGTTCCGCCGGCGCCGCCCGTACGGGCAGCTCGTCGCCTTCCTCGCCCTGGTAGGTCGGGCTGCGAATCTCGCGCCCCGCGCAGCCACCGAGCAAGAGGAGGGTGGCCAGCCACGAGAGAGTCAGGACCTTGGCGCGACGCATGCGCGCAACCGTGCCCTCAGCCGGCTCTGGCGGCAACCTCACTCGCTGGGCGAGTCGAGGGCGGCCTTGGCCACGCCGTAGGAGAAGCCCGCCCGCGCGAGAGCCGCGAGCTCCTTCTGACGCCGCTCGGGGTCGCGGCCGAAGCGCCGACGCTTCACCAGCTTGTCCGCGGCCTCTCGTTCGGCGCCGCGCTCTTCGCCCTCGAACGCCTCGTCGGCGAGCGAGCGGTCGATGCCCTTCTCGGCGAGCTTCGCCTGGATCTTTCGCCGGGACGCACCGCGCCGACGCATCGCCTTCGCCTTGTCGGCCGCATACTTCGCGTCGTCCAGGTAACCCCAGCTCTCCATCTTTGCGAGGATCTCCTCGATCCACTCGGGCGCTTCGGCGGGCGGGTCCTCCTCGCGACGGCGCGCGTCACGGTCGACCCGCCGCTTCAGGACGCGCGCGAGCTGCG
>JGI12210J13797_11086369_pt1 | contig 15133 bp, 13 predicted proteins | sample ElkSlonscriptome_3_FD_13797 | JGI IMG/M metagenome (IMG submission 13797)
GGTCCACATGGCCAGCGCCCGCGGCATCGGCGGCTACCTGTATGCCGGCTGCGGCCCCATGGAGTCGACCAAGGATGTCGTCTATGGCGGTCACCTGATGGCATACGAAAACGGCAAGTCTCTGGGCGAAAGCGAGCGGTTTTCATTCGACGATCAGACGTTGATCGCTGAATTCGACGTTGAGCGACTGCACCACGATCGGGCCCAGAACACCACATTCGGCCACTGGCCGCGGGCCGTCGAATATCATCGAGTCAAAGCCCTGGCCGAAACGCCGGGCCTGGAGACCCTGATGCGCCCGGTCGATGCCCACCCGTTCGTGCCCGGGGACGAAGCGCGCTTCGAGGCCCGGGCCACGGAAATCATGCGCATTCAGGCGACCGGGCTGGCACGTCGACTGCTGGCTTCGGGCGTCGATGCGCTGGTGCTGGGCTTGTCGGGCGGGCTGGACAGCACGCTTGCTTTCCTCGTGTGCCTTGAAGCGCTGGAGAAGCTCGGACGCAGCCCCGACCACCTGCACGCGCTGACCTTGCCGGGTCCGGCCACCAGCGATCACACGCTCTCGTCGGCGCGCCAACTGGCGGAGGCCGGCGGCGTCAAGCTCAAGGAAATCTCCATTCATGCTGCGGTCAAGCAGCACCTCGAGGATCTCAGCCACGAAGGCCGGGACGACATCGTGTTCGAGAATGCCCAGGCCCGTGAACGCACCCAGATCCTGTTCAACTACAGCAACAAGGTGGACGGGATTGTCGTGGGCACCGGCAGTCTGTCGGAGCTGGCCTTGGGCTGGTGCACTTACAACGCAGACCACATGGCCAGTTACAACGTCAACGCAGGCGTTCCCAAGACGCTGGTCCGCTACCTCGTGCGGTGGTACGCAGCCAATCGCGCCGGCACGACGCTTGCCTCGGTATTGAACCGGGTGCTGGAAACGCCGGTATCGCCGGAACTGCTGCCTGCCGAGGAAGGCCGGATCGCCCAGCACACCGAACAAATCATCGGCCCGTACGAGCTTCACGATTTCTTCCTCTTCCACTTCATGCGCAACGGCGCGCGGCCGGCCAAGATCTACTGGCTGGCCTGTCTTGCGTTCGACCGGCAATACGCGCCAACCGAAATCCATCGCTGGCTGGTCACGTTCGTTCGGCGATTCTTCTCTCAGCAGTTCAAGCGCACTACCCTACCCGCCGGGCCCAAGGTGGGCACCATCACGCTTTCCCCGAGAGGCGACTGGCGCATGCCGGATGAGGCATCCTCGGCCGGGCTGCTGGCGGAACTGGAAGCGCTCGATCCGGATTAGAAATTCTCGGATCGCGCTGGACCGCCTGATTCATCCGAAGCCCCGGTCATGAGTTCACTGCAGGTTTCGCTTCTTCAATTCTTCTTTCATGGCTTCATGCTTCTTTGGTTTCTTCAGGAACAGATAAATCAGAAACAACGGGATCAACATAGGCAAACCCCAGGCACTCACGGCCGCACCGAAAATGAGGATCCCGATCAGGAAACCGATAAGAAATGCATCGATCCAGGGCGTCGGCTTGGCGGATTTCGCGTATTCCAGAAGTTCCTTGTCGCTTAATTGAGTTAACTGTTCCTTGTTCATCTTTCTGATTCATTCACCTTGTTTAATAAAATGTTGACTGACGACGAATACTTCTGATTTCAATTGTCAAAAAATGTACGTGCAGGCTCACGCGAGATGCCTTCCACTCCAGTCAAAAGCAACAGCCGAATTCGTCAACGGTGCTGGTCGATAAGAATCGGATTCCCATCCGGATCTTCGATCACGATGCTGCCCGGGCCGCTGGCTTCGGTGACATTGTCCTGAACGGATGAAATACCCCGACGACTCAATTCTTCACGGAGTTCCCTGATATCCGTAAATTGATCCAGATTCCGGGCTGATTGATCCCATCCCGGATTGAATGTCAGCATGTTCCTGTCGAACATGCCCTGGAACAGGCCGATGACGTGCTCGCCGTTCTTGAGTATTGTCCATCCTTGGCCACAATCCCCGCCGAGGGTTTCAAAGCCGAGCTTTTCATAAAATGCTTTTGACGCTTCAATATCCTTGACGGTCAGGCTGATCGAAAATGCACCCAGATTCATGTATTGCTCCCTTGCTGAAATTTGATTCAATTGCACATCAGGATGAGCGGCCAGAGGCCGCTCATGACTACTCCCGGTCGAACACGCTGCATCGAGCTTTCCGCAAAACCTTCAACGCTGTGCCCGCACCGGCTGTCGCGCAACGACTCTGAGAGTTCGTTAGACCTTCGTCTTCACACACCTTACGCGGGCAGCAGCGATTTTGTAGGGTGCGTGGCGCACAGCGAAACGCACCGACTCGTTGCTCACACCGTACTCGCTCGACAGCGGCTGAAACGCGCTCGGGACAGAATTATCCAAAAATTGCCGGCCGGGTCAGACATTCGCTTTAGGGAACCTCTGAATAACCCTGCGCGGGCGCGACGGCGCCTTTGCGGGATGCTCCGGTTCGGTCTGGGCGAGCGTGGTTTGGTCATTCCAAACAAGCGAGTCCAGACGAGGCGGAGCGCCCGCAAAGGCGCCGTCGCGCCCGCGCAGGGTTGTTCAGAGGTTCCTTAGCAGCCTCCAGGGCTAGCGGAATGTATCGCGCCACCTCTTTCGCTTCGATGTCCTCCAGAGAATACAATTTCACGTGCCTCCGGCCTTTACCGTTTCCTTCCAGATGGCCATGCGTATCGTTGATTGATGCGCCGCAGCTGAACTCAACTGAAACATGCTTCTTGTAGGCAAAAACGCCGCAGAAGTGCTCGTCGACCGAAAATAGAATGCCGCCGTATTTAACGCTTTCCGATGCGCCGGGGACTGATTTCTTTACCAGTTCCCGCACCCGTTGGACCAGCGAGTATTGCTCACCCTCAAGCAGGCGGATGTCGTTCAGGAGATTCTGGATGAGATCTGAATTCATAAATTTTCGCCTGTTTTGTTAACCCGGCATACAAGTAAGTATGCCGGCTTAATCCCCGGCCGGAACGGCCTGGACCGCAAAGCGAAGCCATTTGCGCATATGCGCCGCAAATGGCGTGCATCGAATACCGCAGTTATCTTATGCCATGTCAAATTGAGCCAAGCGGCACGTCTCCCAAGCACACGATGGCGCGCTGAGGGCGCTGTCACGTTACCGGGGCTGTGCCAATCTAAAGTTCGACGATGGGTTTGAACCCGCCATAGATCAGACGCATGCCATCGAACGGCATCGGATTCTTCTCGGCGTCCATCCGTTCGTCTTTGAAATCCTCGGCCATCATGGTCGCCATGGCAGCATCCCGCGTCGCCTTGTCGGGCCACTCGATCCATGAAAACACGACCGACTCGTCATCTTTCGCCTGTACGGCCTTGCGGAAATCCGTGATCTTGCCTTCGGTCACGTCATCCGACCAGCACTCGACTATCCGTGTCGCACCCATTTCAGTAAAGATCGTGTCGACTGAATTGGCGTGGTCGATGAATTTTTGCCTGTTCTCGGTAGGGACTGCAATGAGGAATCCGTCGATGTAGCTCATGGTCGCGCTCCTTGAGTGAGAGAGGCTCGGCTCTGAAAGCATCGCATTCCATCGGTGCTCGCGTGTGCCGACGCCGTACCGTCAGCGACTGCCCAAAAATCGCAAGCAACCATTGACCCGTTCGATCGTAGTTTCACTAGCAGGAAATGTAAAGTTTACATCCTGCCCGGCGTCAGACGTATTCAGAGGTTTCCTATCCTCACGGACATGACGGTGCTGCGCGGCGCGCTGTAGATCGCATACAGCCAGGTGAAAACGGTTCGGCAAGTCGATAGCCGAAATAGCCGAAGCATCGACGAGGCGCAGACAGGCCAGGGTCGCACCACGATCCTGGCAAATTTGTCCACGCCTTCCCGTCGGGTCTCCCGGAGATTGGATCAGCCTGAGCTCAGCCGAAACCGACCATCACGGCGATGACCAGCACCACGGCGCCGGCGGCGTAGAGCTTGAGAATCAGCGGCAGGCAGAAGCGAAACCAGCTTGCGTAGGAAATTCCGGCGACCCCGAGAATGCCCATGAGGATGGCGTTTGTCGGGATGATCATGTTGGTGAAGCCATCACCCATCTGGTAGGCAAGCACCGCCACCTGGCGCGGGACTTCGACCAGGTCGGCCAGCGGCGCCATCAGCGGCATGGTGACGTAGGCCTGGCCGGAGCCGGAGGGGATAAACAGGTTGAGCACCGCCTGGATGAGCATCATGCCCACGGCCGATAGCTCGGCGCCGACCAGAGAAAGCGGGACGGAGAGATAATGGACGATGGTGTGGAGGATCTGCCCGTCTTCCATGATCAGCGCGATGCCGCGCGCAATACCAACAAGAATGGCGGTCTCGGTCAGGTCACGCGCGCCCTCGATGAATTTCGCCGACGCCCGGCTCGGTCCTAAACGACCGATGGCCGCGGCCACCAGCCCAAGGACGAGGAACGCGGCACCGAGTTCGTTGAGATACCAGCCGCGCGTCGCGATTCCCCAGACGCCCACACCGAGCGCGGCAAAGAAGGCCGTCATGATCGCTACGTGGCCGGCATCCAGCGGCGGGTAGTTCTCGGGTGGCTCGGCGCCGGCCGGCGGTCCGTCGGCCACCAGGCTGGTCGAAGGGTCTCGGCGCACGCCCTCGGCATAGCGCCAGACGTGATGTACCGCAATCAGCACGAAGGGAATCAGCAGCGCCAGCCGCACCGGCCAGCCCGAATAGGTGGGCAGCCCGGCGATGTCCTGGGCCACCACCACCGTGTACTGGTTGAAGGCCGCCACCCCATAGCCGACGCCGTAACCGGCCACCACCATGCCGACCGCGGTCATGGCGTCCAGACGCATCGCGCGGCACAGCGCCACGAGGATCAGGACAAAAGGAATATATTCGCCCGAAGAGCCCACTGCGCTGGAGGCCATCGCAAAGACGAAGACCACCGCCAGAATAAGCATGCCCGGGCGGTCGCTGAAGCGTTCGAGCAAACGTCCAAGCAGTGCGTCGATGGTGCCGGTGGCACGGATGATCGCAAGCACGCCGCCGATGATGAACAGGAAGAAGATGATCGGGCCGGCGTCAACGAACGCTCGCGGGATCGCGGTGAACAGGCTCAGCGGCGACAGGATCTCGCGCTCGTCAACAACCGCATAGGAACCCGGCACGACCCGACCGGTCTCCGCGTCTTCGGCAAAGAACCCCTGAGGCACCAGCCAGGTGGCGACAAGCGCGGCGATCATCAGGAAAAACAGCAGCGCCAGCGTGTGCGGGATGCGTAATGTGTGCTTTTGGGCCATGACGCGCAAAACTCCGAGGTGGACAGCAATTCTAGCCACCTCGGAGTGGCCGCGCCGGCTAACCGGATTTCTGCCCGACGGCCGCTATCGCAAACCCTCTACGGTGCGGTCCTCTAGCGGCGGTGCCGGCGTCATCTTCGGCGGGTTCGCCTCGACCGCTTTGAGCACCTCCTCGACCACGCGCTCGATCTGCGGGTCGCGGCCCTGCGCCAGCAGGTTTGGATCATCCCAGACCGGGATATCGGGTCGAACGCCCTCGCCTTCCCAGAACCAGTGACCGTCGTTGTCGTAGAGACGCGCGTCCGGCACCGTGATGCGGCCGCCGTCGACCAGCGTGTGACCGGTCGCGGGGCCGATAAGGATGCCCAACGTGCGCTCACCCACGATCGGGCCGGCTTCGAGCTCCTGGAACGCCCAGGGCAGACCATCACCGCCGGAGCCCGCCCAGCCGTTGATCAACATGCCCATGGGGCCCGTATTGGTCTTGGTCGGCCAGGTGTGATCGCGGCCGTTACGCCAGTGGAGGTTGTAGACCACCGGTCGGGTGAGCAACTCCAGGAAGCGGTCGGCGAGCTGGCCGCCGCCGTTGAAGCGCTCGTCGATGACAAAGCCCTGCTTGTCGAGCTGCCCGTAGTACATGCGCACCAGTTCGAGCTGCCCGCGGGTGGAGGTATTGGACATGTAGACGTAGCCGAGCTTGCCGTCCGAGAGTGTCTCCACCATCCGGCGGTTGGCCTCGATCCACGCCAGATAGCGAAGCTCGCGCTCCTCGCCCTGGGTGAGCGCCTGAACCACGACGGTTTGCCGCGCCTCGTCCCCGCCCGGCCGGGAGACCTCCAGCACCACGGTCTTGCCTGACAGGCCGTCGAAGGGGGCATACGGGTCCCGCCCGGCGTCCAGCGCCGCGCCGTTGACCGAGTGGATTACGTCGCCGGCCTTTACATCCACGCCCGGACGATCGAAGGGCGAGCGAACAGCCGTATCCCAGGCCGCCGGGCGGATGATGCGGGAGATACGGTACGCCCCGTCCTCTAGCGTCCAGTCGATGCCCAGGAAGCCCGTTTCCCTGGAATCGATCTGCTCGACGTCGCCGCCGCCGGTGTAGGTGTGACCGGCGCTCAGCTCGGCGGCAAGGTTGGACTGGACGTTGGTGACGTCCCAGCGGGTGCGCGCGTGCTCGATCAGCGGCGCGTAGCGGTCGCGCAGTGCCGCCCAATCGAGCTGGTGCATCGTCGGGTCGTAGAACATGTCGCGGTGCCGGCGCCAGGTATCGGCGAAAATCTGCCGCCACTCGGCGCGGGGCACCAGGTCCATCTCGAGGCCGTCGGTCGGAATCGGCGTCTCTATCTTCTGCTCAGGTTCGGGCTTCAGGATCGCGTACTGCTGACCGGTGCTCACCAGCAGCGCCTTTCCGTCGGCCGTGAGTTGGGCACTCGCCACCCCTTCAAGGATCGTTTTTTCCTCGCGCTCTTCGAAATCGTAGAACGCGAGCGTGCCGGCGGGCCCGCCCTCGGATGCCGCTGCGCCGGTGTTGGGAAAGCGCAAATAGGCCAGCTTGCCGTCCAGGGGGTAGAGACCACCGAAGTTGCCGGGCCGCGGCGGCAATATCACAAGCCGGGCCTCTAGACCATCGAAATCGATTTCGACTTCGACCGGCTCCTGCTTCTTTTTATCTCCTTCCTCATCGCCTTCCTTGTCTTTCGATTTCGCCTCGCCGTTCCCGCCGTTGCTTTCCTCGTCCTCGCCCGAGAACGCATCGTTGCGCGGCGCCAGCAGCGAGGGGGCATCCCCGGTGAGCGAGACAGCGGCAATCTGAGTGGCGTTCGGATAGATCCAGGTGCCGTCATCGAGATCCGAATAAGCGGGCGTAAAGCTGCGATCGGTCAGGTAGAAAAGATATTGTCCGTCTGTGCTGAAGACGGGCTCGCCGTCGGAATAGAAGCCGCTGGTGGCCTGATAGGATTTGCCGCTGTCCCGATCCCACAAAACCAGCGCATAGTGCGCATTCTCGAGCCCCTGCCGGAACGCCAGCCAGCGCGAATCCGGCGACCAATTGATCGGGTAGCTGTAGCGCGCGCCGTGGGATTCCTGCCAGTTCGTATGGCCGACCTCCGTGATCTCACCGGACTCGACATCCACCACGTTGATCGCGTTCTTATGATCGATGAAGCCGATGTTCGCCCCGTCCGGTGACCAATGCAGCGAATAGCCAAAACCCTCGCCGCGCGACGTCAGCTTACGGGTCTCGCCGCTTTCGGCGACGCGAAGGTGAATCTCGTACTCACCGCTGCGATCGCTCCAGAATGCCAGGTGCTCACCGTCCGGCGACCATGCCGGCTGCTGATCGAAGGCGCCGCTCGATTGCGTGAGGTTCAGGGTGTAGCCCTCTTCCACGGGTACATCAAACAGCTCGCCGCGAGCCTCGAACACCACGCGCTTGCCGCCGGGCGCTGCCGACATGCTCGCGATACGGTCTCCGACCTGCACGGTACGGGGCATCTCGGCCGAGAGATCGCTGACGACCTCGACGTCGATCGGGCCGAATTCATGGCTGTCCTGGTTCATCAGGTACAGCACCCCGCCGGCTTCGAACACGACATCCGACGGGCCGGCGGCCAGGTAGGCCACGTCGAAATCGGTGAATGTCGTGAGCTGCTCGGCGGACTGGTCGCTCGTGTCGTAGCGCCAGACGTTCAGGCGCAGATTGGGCCCCTGGTCGGAGAGAAAGTAAATATCCTCACGGCCCCAGGCCGGCTTGCCGTCGGTGGCCGGATCGTCGGTGATACGCTCGAAAGTCTCCGTTTCAAGGTCATGGACGATAATGTCGGAGGTCAGCCCGCCCCGGTAGCGCTTGAACGGATAGTTTTCCGTAATCTTTGTGATGTACGCCAGCTTTGAGCCATCGGGAGAGTAGCTCGCCAACTCGCCGTAGGGTACCGCGAGCTTCTCGGGCATGCCGCCCGTGCGAGACACAAGAAAGAATTCACGAGCGCTTCGCTGGCCGAGCTCCCTGGCCGAGGCGAACAGCACGCGCTCGCCGTCGGGATGCCAGTCCAGAACACGGTCGGAAAACGAGTTCCAGGTCAGCCGCGTGGGAACGCCGCCGGTGACGGGGACGACATAGACGTCCTCGTTGCCGGCATAGCTCGCGGTATAAGCCACCGATTGACCGTCCGGAGAAAACCGCGGCCAGGACTCCTCGCCGGGTGAACTCGTGAGCCGAGTCGCCTGCCCGCCCGTCTTGGGCATCAACCACACGTCGCCGCCATAGACAAAGGTAATTCGATCGTCGGAAACGTCGACGTAGCGGACCAGCTTGGCGCTGATGCCGGCATGGGCCGACGCGCCATACAGGTGGACGACCAAGAAAAAAATCAGGAGCGAGAGCGTTCGAGTCATCGGGGAGCAAGCCTATGGGACGAAAACAGCCGTGAGCCTAGCAGGCGGCGAACCAAAGCGCCATCGCCCGTAAGTCACGGGTCGCCCTCGGCCCGGAAAGCTTCAAGGCCTGGAGCCGAATGCGTCGTTCTAGCTTTCCGCGCCGCGGCAACCCGGCCGGCTGAGGGCGATCATTGGGAGAAAGCCCAGTGCGAAGTACACCGCGCCGCGGGCCCATGAAAGCAGCCGCCAGTTTGCACCCCGCTCAACCAGTTCAGGATCTATGGTGCCGGCGTATGGGGTCGCCGCGATTTCCAGATATTCAGGAAACACGAATACAAGCGAAAGCACCGTTATTGCTACAAAGCCGACGGCCCAGGCAACAACAAGTGTCCGGCGTGGTGTTGCCCAGTTCAGTATGGTTGCCGCCATCACCAGAGCGAGCGTAATCATGTTTGCAGGCTGCCAGAATGGCGTGGAGTCGTATGCGTAGGGCCCCTGAAACATCTCCAGTGACGCGGGCGGCGCGCTCAGGGCGACCGGTGCGATCACGATGTCGCCGAACAAGGCCGCGCCTGCAAGAATAAAGTGGGCCGCTACACCGGCCATCAGAAATGCATTTCGAGCATGTTCAATCATGTGTCGGGGCTCTTGTCGATAGTAAAAATGATAGTAAAAAGACAGCAACCGAATTGATGACTCTGTCAACGCCGGCTGCGGCTGGCCACGCCGGAAACTCCCGATTAGGGACGCAAATAAATAATACCGATCAGGACCAGTAGACCAGCGACAATCTCTCTCATGCTTGCAATTTCTGCTTGAAATCAGCAGCCGAACCGGGCAGCTCAGCTTTGCCGCGCCTTGTAGCGGGCCTGAAAGCTCGTACAACAGACCTGATGGCCTTTTCAGGCATCAGATCCATCGACGAACCGCTTCTTCATAATGACGGTAGTCCTCCCCGAATTTCTCGCGCATATGTCTCTCTTCCGGCACGATTTGAAACCGATTCATGTAAATCACGAACACCGGAAGCAGCGCAAGACTCGCGATATTGCCGAGCAGAACGCCCCAGCCGCTCAGCATGAGCAGGAAACCGACATACATCGGATTTCGAGATGTTCGATAAACTCCGCCAACGACGAGGCTGGATGATTGATCCGGCACCCTGGGGTCGACAGTTGTGCCCGCAGACCGAAACTGCAACACGCCCAGTGATGCGAAAACGACGCTGGCGGACGCCAACATCAGCGCTACGAATGTCAACGCTGAGAACGTAAAGCCAAGGGAAGGCAACATAAGAGCCGTTGCCCACATGACGCCTGCGATGATAAGCATCACAAGAACAGGTGGGATTTTCAGCTCAAGTTTATTCAAAATAATCCCTTTGATGCCTGCAGTTCGAGCCAACTTGCTCGGTGTTGCCACGTCCGATGGCGACCCGAGACGATGCTGTTCAGTCCAGGCTGAGCGCCAGTCCTCCAGAGCTTTCAAAGGAGCACCGAAAAGTCGGGCTTCGCGTGGCTGAATTCACGAAATTAGTCAATGAGCAACCAATTCACCGTTGAGGGTGACCGACAGGCCCTGTTCCAGCTCAAACGTCCGTTACTCTGAATCGACTTCGCCCGATCTCCCCTGGTCGTTGAGTGTCCGTATTTTTCTCTGCCTTTGCTTGTCATGTCTTCATGCGCTATCAGTCTGTGACTTTCTCAATTAAAGCCTCAGCATCAAATAAAGCTACCCGCCGATCAACCAGCTCCCCATCACCGTTGAAAAACAACAGGTCCGCTGGCCGAGTCTGATATCGCTCTTTGAAATCATTAGTCGTAGGGTCTCCAGCTCTGACCACCAGGAAATTGGCTTGTTGGCCTACAATTTCTCGCGCTCTGTTCATTTCGGTGGCTTGTTGATTGCTTACGGTCAAGTTGGGGTCATAGACAAACACCACGGATTTCTGACCATTTCCGATTTTCTCAAGGTTCATATCAATAGGTTCAGGCAGCAACGTAGCACCGACGATAATTAACGCGACGATCGATAATGCTATCCATAAGTATTTGTTTTTCATAATATTCATCTAATGGTTCGAGAGCCGATCAGGGCTTGTGCACGCCCTGACTTGATAGCGGCGCAGCCCGCGCCCGCTGAAATGAGAGATGACCGAGTCACTGATTTCAGGAAAGAAGAATGCCGCCGTGTACAACGATACGACAATTGAAATTCAGAGTCCAGCCCTCCGCGACCAGATGACGGATTTGATCCGTGACCATGCCCAGACAGCGATTCCTCAGGCCGTTTGGGCGAGCTGGATGACTCCTTGGGCAAACACCCGTTGATACCCGGAGGTTGACCCCCAAGACAGCCGAATCCCCGATTCCCGGAAGTCCTATTCCCGGATAGCGATTTCCGGAAACGGACGGCGATTCCCCGACACCCAATTGATGGTTGTGATTCCCCGTGATTCCCGGACACCCATAGCTCCCCGGCGCTCGATCCTATGCAACGTCATGAGCCAAACTCCATTGCAACCTGGCGTTTTCGTCTGGCTCGGATAATTACCATAAAGCTGAGATTATTTCCCTGCTGCGGGATGCGCAGTCCAAAAAAAAATTTATAACATAGTCGTTTTAGGCTTTGAATAAACAATCGTGGCCAGAACATCTCGCCAAAAGTCTATATTCATTACCACAATCAGGCTTTCAGATTAGGCAGCAGCCAAGGCTCGTTATGGACTCTCAGCATGGCTTCTATCCGATTGGCAGCATTTAACTTGCTAAGAACTGATGAGACATGATGCTCGACGGTGCGTTGTGAGCGCGATATTTTTGCGGCGATTTCTGCGTTACTTAGGCTTCTAACCATTAACCCAAGAATGTCCTGCTCGCGCTGGGTCAGGCCCAGCGGATGATCACGGGCAGCGTTGTATGGCCCGCGTTGCGTACGTGGCATTTTTTTCGATATACCTTGTTGCTGAGCCAACGTTCTCGCAAGGGAAGCGGCGCTTTTTGCTCCAATTCGATCGAGAATTTTAAGAGCTTTGATTAGATTTTCTGGTTTGGTATTGGCCTCTGTATTGAGCAATGCGATCGCCTGAGAGTAAGGAGCCCCGATTATTTTCCAGGCATTGCTCGCGCTTTCAAAGTCGCCTGTCAGTTCCAGCGCAAACGGTTCTGCGATGTTGCTGTGGTCAGTGTTGCTTAACGTGTACGACATTCGTCGAGCCCAGCTTATCAATTCGCCTCGGTACCAAGCGTGCATGCTCTCGATCGAAAGGTTATCCAAATATTCGAAATGCTTTTGGGCTGATTTTGGAGTCGAATTGAGCCACGACGACTCGATCAGAGCGAGACGAACTGGAATGATGTACTGCTGTTCATCAATGGCCTTGGCGTCTAGCAGCGCCTGCGCAAGCAATTCATCAGCATCAGAACTGCCGCACCGCATTTGGGTTTTAGCCAGTACGATCAGTGCTGGCAAACGCATCAGCAGCGTCAATCGCTCCAGTTTCAGTACGCCCCGTGCAATGGTTTCTGCATCACGCAGCCGTCCCTGATCCATTCGCAATTGCGCCAGCCGACCCACCAGATAATGTGTCCATGCATCCAGGTCATGCTGTGAATCAAACGCTAGCCCTTCCGTGGTCACCTGTTCTGCCAGATCAAAGTCTCTAAACACCACCGCATACTCGGACAGGTTGGTATAGACCCGGGCCGCGTGCTCGTGCATACCATATTCAATGGCAAGTTCCAGGCTTTCCTGCATAGGCCCTCGCCCATCAGCATTACCCGAAAATAATTGAGCCGTGCCGATGTTGTTCAATGCATGAATAATCACTTCCATATCATCAAATTTTCTAGCCAGGACTAACGCACGCTGACCCCAGTCAATGGCCTCAAGTAAACGATTGTTCAACATATGCAGCTGCGAGCGCAGGCTGTACGCCATGGCTTGTTCAACTGACGGCCGGGTCGTATCGAGCACCTGCACGGCTTCGTCAGCAAAGCGATTGGCCAGTGCAGCCTCTCCTCTATACCAGTGCAGGCGCGATAGCCAGCGCAGGTTTTCGCCAATTTTTTCTGGCCGTTTCAGCGCCCGCCATAAACTAACGGCGTGGCGGCGAGCTTCCAGAACTTCATCATCAATACGCAAGGAAATGCCAGCTTCATAAGCCCAATCCTGATATAGCTGGGCCGCCACTTCAGGCTCGGCCCTGTCAACAAATTTAAGTGCGGTTGAAAGGTGCGCTGCGGCCTCCCGGTGCGCACCAACCGCTATCGCTTGTCTGGCCGCTTGTGGCGCTAGAAGCAAAACCCGATCGGCGTCCAGCGCTCCAGCGGCGTGGTGAACCAAGCGGTCCAGCCAGGACATAGTGGTTGGGCGTTCTTCGATTAATTGTTCCATGGCGATGACAATTTTATTGTGCGTCGCCTGCTGTTCAATAGCAGTGAGCCGAGATAAGGTCGCCAGCCTGGCGAGTTCATGCCTGAAGCGCAACGGGCCGCCAAGATTTTGCACCAGCAAGCCCCGACCTACGCAAGCCATCGCCAAGGTCTCCCCCTGTTCGCCAAACAGCGACGCCAGAAGTTCAACCTCAACCGATCCAGGAATCAAGCTGATGGTTTCAAGAAACTGGCGTTCAACTGCACCAAGGCGATTCAGACGGGCTGCGACCGCCTCTTTGACCGAGGCCGGAATGTTCGATCGGCTTTCCTTTGGCGCTGAGAGCAGCTCTGTAACAAAAAATGGATTGCCACCAGTAATTTGATGCAGTTCTGTAATCTTTTCGGTGTCACCGTTGCCCAGCAAGCGAACACCGTCTATTGATAGAGGCTGCAGAGTAATCCGATGCACATAGCTTTGCTCTAAATCGCCCAACACCTGATTGAATGGATGTTTGGCGTCGATCTCATCTTTGCGGTAACTAATCACCAGCATCACCGGCAGAAAGGCGACTCGCCGACAAAGAAATTTCAGAAAATCAAGGCTCGCATGGTCAGCCCAGTGGACATCTTCAATTACCAATACGCTGGCTTGGTCTGACTGCTCGAGCTGGTTGAGGATTTCGCTGAACAGTTGTCCAGGTGCAGCGCCCTGGGCGAGTATCTTTTGCACATTCTTGCCTAACCGTCCGGCCATGTCGTGCACTGGGCCCAGGGGTCGCGGCGTAAATAGTGCATCGCACATCCCCCACAAAACCTGCGATCGCGACCCGACTCGAACCCGAAACTCTTCCAGCAGCGCCGACTTGCCGATACCTGCTTCGCCGCCGACCAAAATCACGCCGCCCCGACCCTGTTCGGTTTCTGCGAACAGATCAGTCAGCTCTTTCAGCGGTTGTTCTCGTTCAATCAGCATGATGAAGAGTATTGCATAAGCACTTTGTCCACAGCTCAAAAATAGGTATAGACAGATGAAAAGTAGGTAGCTATACCCACGAACTTTTGGCTGCTTGAAATTAGTCTGGTTTTCATGTTGGAACACAACATAGAGCCAGTATTGAATATAGCGTATGCCGGACTCGACAACGGCGGCATTCCTGCTGGGATTAGAGCTGGATAAGTCATTGATTTAACGACAGGAACTGCCGCCGTGAGCAGAGATCGACCAATTCAGAATCCAGACGTTCTCGACGAGATGACCGATTTGATCCGCACCCATGCACGGACAGCGATTCAGCAGGCCATTTTGGCTGAGCTTAATGGGTTCCGGGACAAGCAGGACGAAATCGATCCGCAAGGCCGGCGAAATGTGGTCCGCAACGGAGACCGGCCCGGGCGTCAGGTGTTGACCGGCGTCGGCCCGGTCTCGGTCCAGTTGCCCAATCAACGGCATCGAGCTGGTCCGGGTCGCTCGTTCCGCTCGCTGCTTCGGCCGTCGGATTTGAAGAAAGCCGGCCGTGTCGAGACGGTTTCGCCGTGGCCTTGCCCGAAGGGCGCGTCGATTGACCACTTGGACCCCGGTTTTTTAGATAACCCTATATTTTCCCGGAGTGATCAACCATGCAAGTATTCGAACTGCTATCCGGTGCACTGCTACTGGGCGGTATCAGCCTGAGCCATGCCCAGCCTGTGGGCACAGCGATTAGCTATCAAGGCGAGCTGCGCCAGTCGGGCCAGCCGGCCGATGGGTTATTTGACTTTGAAGTCGGTTTGTATTCGTCCGGCCAGCGGCGGCGTGCCGGTGGACGTGGTCACGCTGAACGATATTACTCTGGAGGAAAGGTCGTGATTCTTGCTTTTAGTTATTTGCTCCTACCCGTCTCGGATCTGGCCCTTCACCAATGGTTTCGGCAAATCGAAAAACCGAGACGACCAGCGGACGAATCTATAGGATCGCGAACCAACCGATCCACCCACCACCTAGTGCGCCAAACAACCTGAGGTTCGTCATGAAGATCGCTATTTTGATTTTGGTTTTAGTCACCTCCGCAGCAGCGCATGCTGGC